>Ga0160183_101337_pt1 | contig 37576 bp, 26 predicted proteins | sample met14sb_FD_108562 | JGI IMG/M metagenome (GOLD analysis project Ga0160183, IMG submission 108562) | Synthetic bacterial communities of pure cultures from sediment of Lake Washington, USA, under high oxygen condition - MT... | ecosystem: Engineered > Modeled > Simulated communities (microbial... >...
CCGGCCTGTTGCAAGCGGGCATGGGCTTCGCGGACATCCAAGGCGATCCGTTGTCGGGTGGTAACATATTGCCTGGCGGCCTTATCAAAACGAGCCTGGGCTTGGGCGACGCCACCTTGATTCTGATTGACGATGGGTAACGTCAGGTCCAAGCCCGGGCCTGCCAGCAAAGGCCCATTGATTTGTTTGGCGTTGAGGCTGGCGGTGATATTAAAGATTTCGGCGCGCGCCAGGCCAATACGTTCGCCTGCGGCTTCGACATTGATTTGCGCAGCACGTAGATCGGGACGTGCCAGTAGCGCCTGTTCGACCAGCTTTTCGGTATCGAACCGGTCATCATGGGCTAACAGTTCCGTACTAACGTTTCCCGGCCACTGCTCCAGACTCAATCCAACCAAATGCCGCAAGCGCTCGCCGGCAATCTCGCAATCGCGTTGCAGGCGGCCTTTTTGTTCCAGAGCTTGCAGGGCATCGACCTGCGCAGTGGTCACTTCGAGTTCACTAGCATCGCCGGCTTTCAACCGGGCTTGCGTGAGTTCGGCGATAGCCTGACTCAGTGTGACAGCGGATTCAGCCAATTCCGCGCGTCGCTTGGCCAAGCTCAATTCGGCGTGGGCGATGCGAACATCGCGAATCAAGTCCAATCCGGTTTGCACCAGGCGTTGAGCGGTTTGTTCAACATCCAATTGGGCCAACTCGACCCGTTGTGGTCGTAGCCAGAAAATTTCCAACGGATAGCGCACAGTAAGTTCCAAGGGTTTTGCGCCCCATGGCACCAGCATCGAGAAGGTGGGGTTGGGCAGCATACCCGTTTGCACGAGATCGGCCCGGAACAAGCCTAAATCGGCCAAGGTCGCGCGAAAGGCGGCATTGTTCCAAAGCGCCAAGCTGACCAACTCGTCTTCGGATAAGCCGTCATCCATTGCTACATTGGCCGGCCATGCGGTTTCGTCGGCACGCGTTTCAGCAAAACGCTGACCGGTGCGCTGTTCAAGATCGTTGGCAACGTCATTTAGCCCCAAACCTTGCGGGGTGCAAGCCGACAATGACAAAGCCAAAATCGTTAACGGAAAATACCTGAGTAGAGAAGCCATCATGCACGGTTCTCCGGGAATGTGACGATCACCTTCAAGCCCATGCCGCCATCCCCATCGCTCAAGGTAATGTCAGCCTGGTGCTGCTCGGCAATCCGTTTGGCGATAGCCAAGCCCAAGCCACTGCCGGATTCGGCGCTATGCAAAACCCGGTAAAACCGGTCGAACACGCGATCTCGCTCATCCAAGGAAATCCCGGGGCCGGTATCATTGACTTCCAGACTAACCGTTTTGGTATCGCCGATGACGCTGATGTCAATGTGTGCGTCGGCCGGTGAATAACGGATGGCGTTATCGATCAGATTACCGAGCAAAATCCGCAGCGCCTCTTCGGCTCCGGTAACCCTGACGTGATCCGCGCGCGACAGGCCGAGATCGATATGGCGATTGGCGGCGAGCGGGGCAAAGTCAGCGACCACGTCCCGCGCCAGATCATCCAGGAACAAAGGTTTAAACGGAGAATCGCCGGCTTCCGGATCGAGGCGGGCCAGGGTCAGTAATTGCTGCACCAAATGACTGGCACGGGCTATGCCTTGCCGCAAGGTTTGCAAAGCCAGGGCACGCCGATCCGGTTCAGTGGCACGCTCGGCCAGTTGTGCCTGCAAGGACAGTGCGGTGAGTGGACTACGCAGTTCATGGGCGGCATCGGCGGTGAATTGACGCTGGGCTGATAGCGCCTGATTCAATTGGTTCAGTAACCCGTTCAATGCGCCGACTAGAATGCTGACTTCTGCGGGCAAACCCTTGTCTGGGATGGGGTCTAACGAATGAGGATTGCGATGAGCCACGGCATCGGCGACTTGCGCCAGCGGTGCCAAACCTCGACCAATCGCCCAACCAACCCATAAGGTCAATGCCGGCAGTAAAATCAGCAGCGGCGTCAATACATGCAAGGTGATTTCATTGGCGGTTTCACGGCGCTCTTGCAGCGCTTGTGCGACCTGAACCAAACCCTTATCGGTTTTTAAATTAACAACGCGCCACGCTTGGTTTTGCCAGTTAACGGTGTCATAGCCCGGTTTTCCAACTTGTGGAATCGGCGAGAACGGATGGGATTGAAATAGGATTCGCCCCTCTGAATCGCGAATCTGACTGACCAAATCAATACCATCACCGTGCAATGCGAGGTCGTTAGAATCGGGTTTTACGCCTTGCGCGTAATTTGCATGAGACAGAGCGTAAGCCGCATCCAACAATACCTTGTCGAACAGTTCGTCAATTTCTTCATGCACGTTCAGCCAAGTCGGTACGGCAAACGCGGTGCCGGTCAGCAGTAAAACGGGCATTAACCAAAAAGTTAACCGTTTGCGGATAGAGCTGTTCATGGCTTCACCACTTTAAAGCCAACGCCACGCACATTAAAAATGATGTCCGCACCGAGTTTGCGGCGCAGGTTGTGTAGGTGGACATCGATTGCATTGCTGGCCACTTCCTGGCCCCATCCATAGAGACGCTCTTCCAATTGCGTGCGGGACAGCACTGCCCCCGGTTGCTCCAGCAACGCATGGAGCAAAGCAAACTCACGGGCGGATAAATCAATCAGGGTATCGCGCAACCAAGCTTCGTGGCTCAACGGATTGATGCGCAACGCACCGTATGCAATGTCGGATGAACCGCGTCCGGCACTCCGGCGTATCAGCGCGTGAATACGGGCGACCAGTTCTTCCAGGGCAAAGGGCTTGACCAAATAGTCGTCGGCACCGCTATTGAGTCCAGCGATTCGATCGCTCAGCGCATCGCGCGCCGTTAAAATCAATACCGGAATGGGGTTGCCGGATTTGCGCAGCAGGGTCAGCAATTCTAAACCTGCTAAACGCGGCAGCCCTAAGTCGAGTAACAATAGCGCGTACTCGCCCGACACATTGGATAGAGCGTGTTTGGCTAGTTCGCCGTCCTGCACCCAATCGACCACGAAGCCATCCAACTGCAATCCATCCCGGATCGACTGGCCGATCATCGGATCGTCTTCCGCTAATAACAAACGCATGTTGACCTTAAAAATTCTTCAGATGGTCAACAGTGTAAATGAACAAGATTTAAGTAATAGTTAAGGCCGTTCGAATGTTCGCGAACGTATCGATAACGGCCGTTCGTGATTAGAGTAGATCAATGGCGCCTTAGGGTCGAAATTGATCAGTCAGCGTCTACTTTGTTCTTGATCGATTGTAAGTCGCCCGAGCCCAGCCCGAGAGCCACCACATCCTTACTGATACCATGGTGTCAAACAGCGGCACAAATTTCCGCTTTAGTCGGCCATTCGGACGCCTTTAGATCGACCTTAGAAATAACGGATCTGCACTTTTTTTTGCGCAGGTCCGTTTGATTACCAGGCTAGGCGTCACATGACGATACATAGATGGACCGTGCTTGACTGCGCTGCGACACGCTCAAGCTCAGACCTAAAATCGGTAAGCTCGTCAATGGCATCGTCTTGCTTCCAGCCGTCCGCGGTCGTTAGCGCGTTAGGATTGGTTTGCAGGTGGTCCAATATCACGGATACCGAAGACAATACGGCTGCGGCCGGAAACCAATTGGCAACTGATGCCGACCAGCCTTCTTCGCAGTCTTCAAACTCGCCGGTTTCGTCCATGTTATAGCGAACGTCAGTATCATCATAAAAGGCGCTAAGCGGGGTGACATTGAGTTTGTCAGCCAACGCATCCAGTGGCTCTTGCAGGTAGAAGACAGCGGAATGATCTTCGCCGTTGCTCTCGTAAGTTTCGCCGTTACGGATATTCAACCAAAGCGTCATACTCATCTTTGTTTCCTTGTGGTGGTGGGTAGAGAATTGAATGGGGTGTACCAATAAGCGCTGTATTGCCGAAGTAATGGCTCGCTTTGATAGCCATAACAAAGGTATTTCTGGACTTCAAGGATTAACCGGTCCAGCGCCAGCCCAGTATCCGAAGTTCTTGGGGGTGGCAAACGGATAGACATCGATTGCGGAAACGTTGGAAAGCTTTCCGTCTCCGTCAAGCGTTCCGAAGGCTCCGATGAACCACCCCGCATTGCCACTGACCAGTACAAAGTGTCTGTATGACGCCGGAAGTTTACGGCCGGCGTTCCGCATCGGAATATGCCGCTAGGTTCAAGCCCAAGCTTGTGTGCTGCAACATACCCAGTGTTATCGAAGCTACCGAATTAAATCAGACCTATCAATTAACGGCCTGAGATATTTGTAACAGTGGCGGGCTGAAGTCGAAACCGAAATGCTTAGGGTCTTCGCCTATCACCGCCGCCGAGACGATGTAAAACACGTAATCATAGGTTTCTACTGGAATTTCGTATTGCTGGATGAATTTCCAGAAGTTGCGGTCGCGCGGGTTATCCGGCATTTTTTCCACCATCCCGCGTACCTTATTATGGCCGTAGTTATAACTGGCCATCACCAACAAGCCCGATGCCTGCGCCTGCTTGCTGTAGATGTATTTCAGGTACTTGGCGCCGGCCTGGGTGGCCTGCGCAAAGTCAAAGCGCGCGTCCTGCTCGTCGTACTCCCTAACATTCGCCAGCGGTCCGGGCGGCAGCCCGTATTCCTGTCCGGTGGTCGCCAAAAATTGCCAGGCACCCTTGGCAATCCCAAAGCGTGTTTCCGGCCCTATCGCTTTCGTGTCGTAATTGCTTTCCTGCAGCGGCAAATACATAAAATAAGCGGGCAGACCTTCCTTATCCAAAGCTTCAAGCACCATCGGGCCGTATTGGTTGTCTTGCATGTTTTTAATAGCCAGGCGCAATCTGCCGGTATCTTGCCAATTTTTGATGTATTGCCGCACTTGCGTGACAAATTCTTCAGGCAGTTCCAATTCGCTTTCGCCAAAGCCTCTGACCACCCGCGTGATTAACTCGCGTTCGTATTGTTCATCGGTCGGAAAGCTCAGGCGTAGAAAATCGATTTCCTTTAGATACTCCTGATATTTGGCTTTCATTAATTTCAGCTTTTGCCGTTCCTCGGCCAGGCGTTTTTTTTCTTCCAGAATTTTGGCCTGTTCGGCTTTGATGCGCTCCTTCGAGACCTTTAATTTTTCGTCCTTTAACTCCTCCAGAGCCTTACCCAGAGATTCGATATTTTCCGCCAAGCGAATATCGGCTTGCGACAAACTGACTTCCAAGGTTTTGACGTCGTAAAACATATTGATCGCCAGCTTGCGGGCATTGTCCAGCGCCAGGTATTGGTAAGTGACCAAGCCGGCGGCTATCACAAACAAGATTCCCAAGGACCAAATCAGTTTTTTATAGTTTTTGGTTCTGACGGTTCTATCCTCGCGGATCACCCGCCGCACCATGCGAGTGTAATCGCCCATATCCGCCGATTCTTCTTCGGACAACAGGCGGTTTTTGATGGCGTCGGCAGATAAATTCTGTTGCGGCTTGGGTCGTGGGGCTATGGGTTGATTTAAAACCGGCGTTTGCGCAGCGGCAAATAAAGTGGCATCGTCCTTTGGCGTGGGCAAAACGGGTTTTACATTCGCGGAGGCAATTTTTAGTTCAAACGGCGAAACGCCCAGACCCAACAACACCGGCAAATGCAACTTGGTTTTTGCGGCCAGTCTTTTCTTATCCAGATACACGCCGTGCGTGCTGTTTAAATCATAAAGCCACCAGCCGTCCGCTTCGCGCTTGATTTGCAAATGATGCCGGCTGATGGATTGATCGTTAACGACCACCGAGTTCTCTTGGGCACGCCCCACGCTGAAACTGTTCTCGAAGACGTAATTGGCTATCACTTGTCCGCTGATATTCAGCAATTCGACCAGTAGCGTTTCCGGCTTGACCAATACGGTGCGATCAGCATCCGCTTCCGGTGCTTTAAACGGACCGACACCCATGAAAACGGTTTTATCGTCTTCCATCAATTTGCCTCATCGTTACATTGCCAGCGCCAAAGCTTGCTATCCGGCCCTTAAATCTCGTCACTCCCGCGCAAGTGGAATTTCAATCGCGGCAATAGATTCCCGCTTTGGGAATGCCGGCCGCAAAGAATTTAAGGACGGGGTTAGTAATCGCTCTTATGTATAGGCGATTTCAAAAAACCGCTTTAGCTTTTAATCCCGAAACCAGCTGTGTGGTAAATGCCTGTTTATCTCGCATATCCAAATGCGAGCCGTCCGGCAACGCAAAGTTTAACGCCGGATAATCCTGAGAATTAAAAGTTATTGCTCGGCTATGGGCGGCAAATACATCCCAACCGAATTCACGTGGGCTTCTATGCTCATCAATGGCGAAAATTAACCCTGCCATCGGGAAATTGATAAAGGCGATTTTGCCACCCCGCTCCAAAATCCGGTCTGTAAGGCGATTGACGTAGAAAAACTGCTCCGGCGCGTAATGGGTCGGCGCCGATTGCTGCAAGGCGTCAATCACCAACCGTTCGAAATCGGCTTGCGAAGCGACTTTAGCGAGATCGACCGTTTGCCCGAGGTTGCGCAACACTCTTTGAATATAAAACATCGGCTGGTCGACCAATTGATAATCGGCATCGCGTTGCCGATTAGGCTTGGTACTGAGATAAAGCGGCCTGACTTTGCCCGGCGTAATCAGCCGTATCAACAAATCGCTGGCCGGCATGCCGCTGGCGTATAACGCAGACCATTGTTGCACCCGGCTTTTCAATAGCGTTTCCAGCTTGGGCGCCACCAAGGCTTTATATTCCCGATGATAAAAATCTATCCATTCGTTGGCGCGGTCGGTGTGCGATTTTTCCACCAACTTCCAGACATCGCCGGACACCAGTACGGTACCGGTAATACTGTCATCGGCGGCCAAATCAGCCAACACCGGCAAGAACTCCGAACCGTCTATCGCCAGTTGCACTGGGGTTAAGCCGGTTGCGGCGGCCAATACATCCAGATCCATATCCAGTTGCATGCGCGAGTCGCCGACCAGGATCAGGGCCTGCTTACCCAGCAACGCGGCTTTAGTGCGTTCGGTGGCCCATAACTCCTTGCTGTCCTGCACAGTGGGCTGAAAGCCGATTTGCCGTAACCTCAGCTCGACAACCGTCAACAGCAGCACGGCAATCGCCATCCCCGCCAGAACGCTGCGTTTAAGGGCTTGCTGGGGCAAACGATCACTAGAATTGGAAGTATATGAATGCACGACTATCACCCGTAGAAAAAATACCCACACAAACCATCAACAAGGCGACGAGGCTGGTTTTGACCATGGGCGAAAAACTGTCGAATCGTTGTTCAAGCCTGATGTCCCGGCTGGCGATATGCCAAATCAACGTTGTTGCCATGACGGTCACGACGACAATCCGGCTGAGCATCCCCAATTCACTACTGCCCGTGGTATTGGTCAGTGCCCCTAATATTGCCGCTAAGTTGTCGAAGCCTTGCGCACGAAACGGAATCCAGGTCAGCGACACCAGCAAAAAGGTCAGCACAATCAGCACCAGTTTTGGCGCAAGCCCAAGCGGACGATAAGACGTGACTTGCTTGATGCCGTGTTCGACCACTAAAAACAATCCGTGCAAACATCCCCATACCGCAAAAGTCCAGGCCGCACCATGCCATAGCCCACCCAAGATCATCACCAATACCAGATTAAAGACGGTCCTAACGGGCTTACCTCTGCTGCCGCCGAGACTAAAATACAGGTAATCCCGTAACCAGCTGGACAGCGAGATATGCCAGCGCTTCCAGAAATCCGAAAAGCCCAGCGCGCCATAAGGACAATGAAAATTATCGGGCAGGCTAAAACCCAAAGTCAGCGCAGCACCGATGGCGCATAAGGAGTAGCCTGCAAAGTCGAAAAAGATTTGCCCGGAAAACGCCAACACACCCAGCCAAACATCCTGCGCGGAAAACGCACTGGGCGTAGCGTAAATCTGATCGACTACCGGCGCTAAGGCAGTGTCGGCCAAAATGGCTTTGGCGAAAATTCCGAATAAAAATAGCGTCAGCCCCCAAACGAATTGCTCGCTGGTGGCTTTTTGCGGGGCTTTACACTGGGGCAGAAACTGGGGTGCGCGGACAATTGGCCCGGCTACCAGTTGCGGAAAAAAGGTCACAAACAAGGAAAAATCCAGAAAGCTGGTTTCGGCGGGCGTTTTGCGTTGATAAACGTCCAGCGTGTAGGACAAGGTTTGGAAAGTGTAAAAGGAAATACCGATCGGCAACACAATGCCCAAAGGCAGCGGTTGATAGTTTATTCCGGCCAACCCGAGCAAACCGGCAAAACTTTGGTTCAAGAAATCCGCATATTTAAAAAATCCCAGAAAACCCAGATTCACCAACAAACTAATCGTCAGCAAGCCTTTGCGTCTTTCTTGGTTTTTTGCCGCCGCCATGGTTTTGGCCAGAAAAAAGTCTACTGTAGTCGAAATCCATAACAGCACCACGAACGGCGGATTCCAGGCTGCGTAGAACAAATAACTGGCGATTAGCAGAACGATTTTCTGGGCTCGCCAATTGCGTATCGAATAATGCAGGGCTAAAACGACTAGCCAAAAAATCAGAAATAAAAACGAATCAAATTGCATAGGCCGGCTGCCAGTTGAAACAGGGCCGACAGCATAGGCCCTGTAAAGTCAGATGGACGCGCTGGCAAGTTTGGATTTACCAGTGCCGGACAAGAATAGTCCAACAATGGCAATCACGCTTACGAAGCCTTGCGGGCGGCAATGGCCTGGCTGAGTTGATACACCGCCATAGCGTAAAGCGGGCTGTGGTTATAGCGGGTGATGACATAAAAGTTATGCAGGCCCACCCATAAATCTTCGCCAACCTGTTGCTGGTAAGCCAACAGTTTGACGGTTTCGCTGGCGGCTAATTGCGTAGGAATATCCACGCCTAAACGACGCAATTCGCCGACATTCGTATCCGGCTTGACGCCCTTGCTCAATGCTTGCCGATAGGCTTCGCCACGTGCACTAACCGGGTAAGCCACGGCCCCGCCAGGTTGCCACTGGTTGCGTACAAAATAATTGGCCACGCTGGCAATCGCATCGGCGCTGTTGGTCCAGATATTCCGTTTGCCATCCAGATCAAAATCCTTGGCGTAGCCGCGAAAACTGCTGGGCATGAATTGCGGCAAGCCCATCGCGCCTGCATACGAACCCATGGGTTGCAGTGGGTCCATATGCTCTTCGCGGGCCAGCACCAGGAATTGCTCCAGTTCCTTCAGGAAGAACTCGCTGCGCGGCGGATAGGCAAAACCCAGGGTAGCCAGCGCATCGATCACCCGATATTTACCGGTATGCGCGCCGTATTTGGTTTCCACCCCGATGATGGCAATGATGATTTCCGCCGGCACGCCGTATTGGCTTTCCACGGCTTTCAAAGCCGCTTCGTTGTCCTTCCAAAACTGCACGCCACCGGCGATCCGGGCCTCGGTCATGAATATCTCGCGATACTGAAACCAGGGTTTGCCTTCCGCCGGTTTGGACATCGCATCCAAAATCGGCTGCTGGATTTGCACAGCCTTGAACAAATTCCGCAATTCAGCTTCGTTGAAATGCTGCTGCTTGACCATGTTGTGGATGAATTGCTTGAAGCTGTCGGTTTCGGCGATTTCAGCCGATGCCGAACCGGCAGCGAATAAGGTGGCGGCCAACAGCCAGGCTGATAGGTTTTTATTCATTTTCATAAGCCAATTAAACGGGTAGTAATTTACGATGGGTATGGATGGACATCAGAATACCGAAGCCTGCCATCAGCGTCACCATTGAGGTGCCGCCGTAGCTGATCAACGGTAGCGGTACGCCGACCACCGGCAACACGCCGATCACCATGCCGATATTCACAAAAACGTAGACAAAAAAAGTAAAGGCCAAACTGCCGGCTAACAAGCGCGAGTAGGTATCCTGGGCTTGCACGGCAATGTAGAAACACCGGCTGATGACCAGCAGATACAAAACCAGCAACCCGACGCAACCGAACAAGCCAAACTCCTCGGCAAACACCGCAAAGATAAAGTCCGTGGAGCTTTCCGGTAAAAAATCCAGTTCCGCCTGACTACTGCCCAACCAGCCCTTGCCATTGATGCCGCCGGAACCGATGGCAATCTTGGATTGAATGATATGGTAACCGGCGCCCATTGGGTCCGCTTCCGGATTCATAAACGTCAATACGCGGTTGCGCTGATAGTCGCGCATGAAATGCCACAACACCGGCGTTAACGATGCCAACAAAGCCACGATCCCCAGCATGAACCACCAGGATAAGCCGGCGAAAAACAGTACTGCCGCCCCGGAGCTGGCCACCAGCAAGGAAGTCCCCAAATCCGGTTGCTTCGCGATCAGCAAAACCGGCACTATCAATAGCGTCGCCGCGCCTAATACATGCTTGGGTTTGGGCGGCAAGGCCCGTTCCGAGAGATACCAGGCCACCATCATCGGCGCACTGATTTTGGTGAATTCGGACGGTTGAAAACGAAAGAAACCCAGATCCAACCAACGCTGCGCCCCCATACTGATCTGTCCCATCACCGCCACCGCCAGTAACAACAACACGCAAATCGAGAACAAGGCCACCGAAAAACTCTGGAAGCGGCGCGGATTGATGTGCGCCAATACGATCATCAACAAAATGGCGAAACCCATGCGGGTGGCATGCCGAATCAACAAGGGCACCTCTTGCCCGCCGGCGCTGTATAAGATCACAAAACTGGTAGCGCAAATCAGCAACAGCCCGATAAACAACGGGATGTCGATATGCAGCTTTCTGAGTAAATTACCCAGCAGCGATGGCGGCTGAAACTGCTCATTGCGCATTTCGGTTCTCATGGCTGCGGCTCCTTTTTTTGATTCAGATAGGCATCGATAATTTCGCCGGCAATCGGCGCCGCTACCGAGCCGCCGTGGCCGCCGTGCTCGGCGATAATCGCCACCGCAATTTGCGGGTCGTGCACCGGCGCAAAGGCTATGAACAAAGCATGGTCGCGCATTTTAAAATCGATGGCGTCTTCGTTGTATTTCTCTTCCTGCTTGATGGTAAACACTTGCGCGGTGCCGGTCTTGCCGGCAATTTGATAGGTAATAGCCTTGGCCAAACGGCCGGCGGTACCCCGCGCTCCGTGCACCACGTTGGTCATGCCTTTGATGATGTTATCGACATTTTGGGTTTTCAACGGAATTAGTGCATCGGCTTTACCGCCGATCATGTCGGCGTAATCGGCGCTGATTATGCTGTGCACCAGGTGGGGCGTGATGACCTTGCCATAGTTGGCCAGCGTCGCTGTCGCATGCGCCAGTTGCAACGGCGTGGCTTGCGTGTAACCCTGGCCGATCCCGGTAATCAGCGTTTCGCCGGGAAACCAAGCCTGGTTGCGATAGTGTTTTTTCCATTCCTTGGAAGGCATCAAACCATCGACCTCCCCCACCAAATCGATCCCGGTTTTCCGGCCGAAACTGAACTTGTCCATGAATGCGTGCATTTTGTCGATCCCCAGCGCCAGCGCCAGATCGTAGAAATACACGTCGCAGGATTGGGTAATCGCATCGTTCATATCGACCATGCCGTGCCCCCACTTCTTCCAGTCGCGATATTTGTGATCGACATTGGGCAGCTTGTAATAACCCGGACAGAACAAACGGTGGTTAAAATCGGTGACGCCATATTCCAGACCGGCCAAGCCTAGAAACGGCTTGACGGTGGAACCCGGCGGATACTGGCCGCGCAAGGCTCGGTTGTATAAAGGTTGATCCGGGGAATCCTGCAAGGCTTTGTATTCCTTGCCGGAAATCCCGGAAACAAACGGATTGGGATCGAAACCGGGCCGGCTGGCGAACACCAGCACCCCGCCGGTTTTGATTTCTATCGCCACCGCGGCGCCGTTATATTCCGACAAGGCATCGTAAGCGATTTTTTGTAGGTCGATGTCCAAGGTCAGATAGATGTTGGAACCTGCCACCGGCTCCACCGTCGCCACTGTGTTGACGGCCCTGGCCTGCGCGTTGGTTTCTATTTCCTCGTAGCCGGCGGTGCCCAGCAAATGCTCTTCATAGGTTTTTTCGATGCCGGTTTTGCCGATGTGGTTGGTGCCGCGATATTTGGCCAGTGGTAAGGTTTGCATTTCCTTCTCGTTAATCCGACCGACATAGCCGACCACATGAGAAGCCAAGTCGCCGTAAGGATAATGGCGCACCAAGCGGGCGTAGACATCGACACCAGGGAAATACGGCCTGACCACGGCAAATTTAGCGACTTCCTCGTCGCTCAGATTCTGCAGTAACGGCGTACTGGTGAAGGATTTGTTGCGCTTACGCTGCTTTTGAAACAGATCGATTTTTTCTTCGGAAATGTCCAGCAGCTTCTGTAGCCTGACTAGGGTGTCGTCAAGATTTTCGATCTGCTCCGGGATCAGTTCCAAACTGTAGGTGGGCACGTTTTCTGCGAGCATCCGGCCCTTGCGGTCGTAAATCACGCCACGGGTGGGTGGCAGCGGCGAAATCTTGATGCGGTTGTCCTTGGATAAGGTTGCGTAGTGCTCGTGGCCAACCACCTGCAAATACACCAAACGGGTAACCAAACCGGCGATCAAAAACAGGATCAAGATAAACGCCGCGACGATGCGGCTTAAAAATAAGCGACTTTCGGCGAGCGGATCTTTAATGGCGAATTTTCTATCCATGCTCCGTTAGACGATGCGTGCCATTACCCGGATATAACGCAGCACCACAAACACCAGCGGCCACACCAAGGTGCCGGATAACACCGGATACCAAAACGCCAGGGATAGGCGATTGCCGGCTTGCATGCTTTCGGTCCCGAAAATAATGCTCTGCGATGCAAACAAGCACAAAAACACAAACAAGCATTGCTGCACCATCGGAAATTGCCGCAAACGCCGATGCTCGTTGATACTGAAATAGCAAATCAGCGCATAAATCAAGGCATACTGCCCCAGCAAACGGCCGGTTAATACGTCAGTCAACAAACCTATCGACCAAGCGCTGAATACGCCAAACCGTTCCGGCAAGGCAATCGACCAATAGATCAATACCAGCACAATCCAGTCCGGATTGAATACATCCATACTGGGAAACAGCGACATTACCCGCAGCACCATCGCCGCGCCTATGGTAACGATGAAGTAAACGGTGGCGGCAAAATCAAGGCGCGACATGCTCGGCTTCCTTGGCTTCCGGCTCGGCTGGCGCTTTACCCTGCTCGCCTAACACCACCGGCGTGGAATGACTCCAGACGATCAAAAACTCGCGGCTTTTATCCAATTCCGCCTTGGGCGTGGCGTAAATATTGGCAAAGGATTTGTCCGGCCTGGCTTCGAATTTATCCACTACCGCCACCGGATAACCGGCCGGAAATACGCCGCCCAGCCCGGAGGTAACCAGCAAATCACCCGGCACGATGTCGGCGTTATTGGCAAGAAACGGCAAATGCAGTCGATTGGGCTGGCCGGTACCGAAAGCAATGGTACGCAAACCGTTGCGGTTAACCTGTACCGGGACGGCATGGTCGGGATAGGTGATCAGCATCACTTCCGAGCTGGACGGTAATGCTCGCACCACTTGGCCGACGATGCCGTTGGCATCCAAAACAGGCTGTTCCGGATGCACGCCAAAACGCGAGCCTTTGTTGACCACCACGGTGTGTTCGTAAGGCGCCAGTTTTACCGACACCAGATCAGCTACCAGAACCTGTTCGCCCAGCTGAAAGGAGTTTTCCAGCAACATTCGCAGCCGGGTGTTTTCCTTTTCCAAGGCTGCGAATTTCAACAATTTCGCATCGTTGACGAACTGAGCCTCTTTCAAGCGGCGGTTTTCTTTTTGCAATTCCACAAAAGAAATGACCGTTCCAGAAACCGTTTGATAAAAATCGACCGGCAGACTGGCCAGCGACTGTAGTGGATAGGTGAACACCGATAACAAGGAACGCAGCCGATCCAGGCGTTCACTGCGATAATCAATCACTAACATCGAAATTGATACCAGCAATGCCACCAGTAAGCGGGTATTAAGTGAAGGGCCTTTGGCAAATAAGAGTTTTATGGCAAACCTCTAACAATCAAAACGCGACGGGCAAGACCGGCACCCATCGACGCGACAGCAAGAACAATCAAGCTCCGCTCATGGGCAGTTCATGTGCCGAGCGGCATAAATTCGTAGAAAAGGCCGCTGTAGCCGCTTTACGCGGTCACAGCGGCCTTTCAGAGATATTCAGTACAGGGCTTATTCCAAAGAAAACGCCGAAGCACCTTTAGAGTCCAACATTTCCAACACCATGCCGCCGCCGCGGGCCACGCAAGTCAAAGGATCGTCGGCGATATACACCGGCAGACCGGTTTCCTCGGAAATCAGGCGGTCGATGTCTTTCAACAATGCGCCGCCACCGGTCAACACGATACCGCGACTGGCCACATCCGCGCCTAGTTCTGGTGGAGTTTGTTCCAAGGCCACTTTCACAGCACTGACGATGCCCGATAAGGGTTCTTGCAAGGCTTCCAGAATTTCATTGCTGTTCAGCGAGAAGCTGCGTGGCACGCCCTCGGCCAGATTACGGCCGGTGACCTGCATCTCCCGCACTTCGCTGCCGGGATACGCGGCGCCGATTTGATGTTTGATTTTCTCGGCGGTGGCTTCGCCGATCAAGGTACCGTAATTACGGCGCACATAACTGATGATGGCATCATCAAAGCGGTCGCCGCCGATTCTGACCGACGCCGAATACACGATACCGTTCAAGGAGATCACCGCTACTTCCGATGTACCGCCGCCAATGTCCAGCACCATCGAACCGTGGGCGGTATCCACGGGCAAACCAGCGCCAACTGCAGCCGACATAGGCTCTTCAATCAAATAAACTTCTCTAGCGCCGGCCATGGCCGCCGATTCACGAATTGCCCGCCGTTCTACTTGGGTAGAGCCGCAAGGCACGCAGATCAAAATGCGCGGGCTTGGCCGCAATAATTTATTTTCATGCACTTTTTTGATAAAAAACCGCAGCATGCGTTCGGTCACGGCGAAGTCGGCAATCACGCCGTCTTTCAACGGCCGAATAGCGGTGATATTGCCGGGCGTACGGCCCAGCATGCTTTTGGCGTCGGCGCCGATGGCGGCGATGGTTTTTTGGCCGCGAATTTTGTCTTCTTTAATCGCCACCACGGAAGGCTCGTTGAGTACGATTCCCTGGCCCGGAACATAAATCAGCGTATTTGCCGTACCCAAATCGATAGACAAATCATTGGAAAACAGGCCACGAATTCTTTTAAACATTTTATGCAGTACCCTAAGCGCACACGGAAAATCCCGCTACTTTAACAATCAAGCAGGTATTTGAGCAAGATATAAAGTATCATAGTTTTACTAAGAAAACCTGGAGTTACAAGAATGTCGTTAACGGCGAATGACGTTAAAAAAATCGCTCACCTGGCAAGGCTGGGCATTGCTGAACAAGATGTCGAACACTATGCAAAAGACCTATCGGGCGTACTGGAATTAATGACGCAAATGGGCCAATTAGACACGACCGGCGTGACGCCCATGGCGCATCCGCTGGATCAAATGCAGCGCCTGCGCGATGACGCCGTCACCGAGACCGATCAGCGCGACCATTTCCAAACCATCGCCCCGCAAACCGAAGCCGGATTGTACCTGGTCCCCAAAGTCATCGATTAAGGACGATTATGCACAAACTTACCCTCACCGAACTGGCAGCCGGGCTGCGCAGCAAAGCATTCTCCAGCTTAGAACTGACTCAACATTTTCTGGACCGCACCCACCAGCACCAGAACTTGAACGCATTTATTACCGTCAGCGCCGACAGCGCCTTGCAACAGGCCCAGGCGGCCGATCAGTTACTGGCTAGCGGCAATGCTGGACCATTGGCCGGCATCCCCATCGCCCAAAAAGATATTTTCTGCACGCTAGGCACTAAAACCAGCTGCGGCTCGAAAATGCTGGATAACTTCATCGCCCCTTACGATGCCACGGTGGTTGAACACTTCAACAGGGCCGGCGCGGTGATGCTAGGCAAATTGAACATGGACGAGTTTGCGATGGGCTCGTCCAACGAAAACAGTTTCTACGGCCCGGTGCGCAACCCTTGGGCGACCGATTGCGTCCCCGGCGGTTCGTCCGGCGGCTCGGCGGCGGCAGTCGCGGCGCGTCTGGCGCCTGCGGTGACCGGCACAGACACCGGCGGCTCGATTCGCCAGCCGGCAGCGCTGTGCGGTATCACCGGATTGAAACCGACTTACGGCCGCGTGTCGCGTTACGGCATGATCGCCTACGCTTCCAGCCTGGATCAAGGCGGCCCGATGGCGCGTAGCGCCGAAGACGCGGCTTTACTTTTGCAGGTGATGGCCGGCTTCGATCCCAAAGATTCGACCAGCGTCGATCAACCCGTACCTGACTATAGCGCCAGCCTGAACGATAGTTTACAAGGCCTGAAAATCGGTCTGCCGAAACAGTTTTTCAGCACAGGGCTGAATAGCCAAATGGCCGCCGCCATCCACGCCGCGGTTGCCGAATATCAAAAACTGGGCGCGGAAGTCAAAGAAGTGGACATGCCGAATCTGCAGTTGGCAATCCCTGCTTATTACGTGATCGCTTCCGCCGAATGCTCGTCCAACCTATCGCGCTACGACGGCGTGCGCTTCGGTTACCGTTGCCAAAATCCCGCCGACTTGACCGACCTTTACACTCGCTCGCGTGGAGAAGCCTTCGGTGCCGAAGTCAAGCGGCGGATTTTGATGGGCACCTATGCGCTGTCGGCCGGTTATTACGATGCTTATTACTTAAAAGCCCAGCATGTGCGCCGCCTGATCAGCGACGACTTCAAACGCGCTTTGAGCGAAGTCGACGTACTAATGGGCCCGGTCACGCCAAGCACGGCATTCAAAATCGGCGAAAAAACCAGCGATCCGATTCAGATGTATCTGGAAGATATTTACACCATTGCCATCAACTTGGCGGGTTTGCCGGCGATGTCGATTCCGGCCGGATTCATGGACGGCAAACCTGTGGGCTTACACGTGATAGGCAATTATTTCAGCGAAGCCAAGTTGCTGAATGTCGGCCACCGCTACCAGCAAGTCACCGATTGGCACCTGCAAGCACCAAAGGGTTTTGAATAACGGAGATTAGTCATGGCTAAGATCACCGAATTGTCGCAGTTGGATATGGATGGCACATACAGCTATGCCGATTATTTGACTTGGCGGCTTGAAGAATCCGTCGAGCTGATTAAAGGCAAGATCATGGCGATGTCGCCCGCGCCCAACCGCAAGCATCAGTGCATCTCCGGCAACTTGTTCCTGTATTTGGGAAACTATTTCAAGCGCAAACCCTGCGAAGTGTTTGTCGCACCATTTGACGTAAAGCTTTACGACCGCCGTAAATCGCTACTCAAAAATGGCGAAGCCTTCAGCGTCGTCCAACCCGACCTATGCGTGATTTGCGACAAAGACAAACTCACCGAACAAGGCTGCGACGGCGCGCCGGACTGGATCATTGAAGTCTTGTCGCCCGGTAACAGCCGCAAAGAAGTGCGCCTGAAATACGACTTATACGAAGAAAGCGGCGTAAGAGAATACTGGCTGGTATTTCCCTACGAACAAATCGTGCAGCAATTCGTGCTGGACGAGCAGGATAAATATCAATTGCGCGGCTTATATCCGGGCAACGAAATCGCCGCTCCGCATTTATTCCCCGACCTGCAAATCGACCTGAACGACGTTTTTGCCGAATAAGCTTTAAAGGAACCACGAATGAACTCACAATGGGAAGCCGTCATCGGCCTGGAAATCCACACCCAACTGTCTACAAAATCGAAAATCTTCTCCGGCGCCGCCACTGCCTATGGTGCGGAACCCAATACCCAGGCCTGCGCGGTCGATTTGGGCTTGCCGGGAGTTTTGCCCGTATTGAATAAAGACGCCGTGCGCAAAGCTGTAACCTTCGGTTTGGCCATCGACGCCGAGATTGCCCCGCATTCGGTGTTCGCCCGCAAAAACTATTTTTATCCGGACTTACCGAAAGGCTACCAAATCAGCCAGTTCGAACTGCCTATCGTCGGCAATGGCCATCTGGACATCGAAGTCGATGGTGTCAGCAAACGCATCGGCATCACCCGCGCCCATCTTGAAGAAGACGCCGGCAAATCCTTGCACGAAGACTTCCACGGCCTGACCGGCATCGACTTGAACCGCGCCGGCACACCCCTGCTGGAAATCGTTTCCGAACCGGATATGCGTTCGGCTAAGGAAGCGGTCGCTTACATGCGCAAGCTGCACGAACTGGTGCGCTACCTGGAAATCTGCGACGGCAATATGCAGGAAGGTTCGTTCCGCTGCGACGCCAACGTCTCGGTGCGCCCGAAAGGCCAAGCTGAATTCGGCACCCGCGCCGAAATCAAGAACATCAACTCCTTCAAGTTCGTCGAAAAAGCCATCAATCACGAAATCGAGCGGCAAATCGATGTCATCGAAGGCGGCGGCAAAGTGGTTCAGGAAACCCGCCTCTACGACGCCAACAAAGACGAAACCCGTTCGATGCGCAGCAAGGAAGAAGCCAACGACTACCGCTATTTCCCCGATCCGGACTTGTTGCCGGTATTGATCGAAGAGTCGCTGAAAGACGAAATCCGCGCCACGCTACCGGAGCTGCCGGATGCCAAAAAACAGCGTTTCATCGAGCAATACGCCCTGGATAACGAAAGCGCTACCACCTTGACGTCGTCGCGCGAATTGGCCGACTTTTACGAAACAGTCGTCAAAGCCTCCGGCGGCGAAGCCAAGCTGGCCGGCAACTGGCTGACCGGCGACGTATTGGGCGCATTGAACAAAGCCGGATTGGAAATCGGCGACTGTCCGGTCAATGCCGAGCGCCTGGCTGGCCTGCTCAAACGCATTGCCGACAACACCATCTCAGGTAAAACCGCCAAACAGGTATTCGATAAGCTCTGGAACAGCACCGACAGTGCCGACGAAATCATCGAAAAAGAAGGCTTGAAGCAGATCACCGACAGCGGTGCGATAGAAGCCATCGTCGATAAAGTGATCGCCGCTAATCCGGTGCCGGTCGAGCAATATCGGGCCGGCAAGGACAAAGCGTTGATGGCTCTGGTCGGGCAAATCATGAAAGAAACCCAAGGCAAGGCCAATCCAGGTGAAGTGAACAAGATGTTGATTGCCAAGCTGAAAAGCTAAGGACTCAAGGGTGGCCGGAAAAATTTCGGTCTCCCGCGTTCAAGCCGATCATGCTTCGACAGACTCAGCACGAACGGCTTGACGACAGAAGGCAGGGCTTCCGGAACAGCCTACCGGACAGCCGAAATTGTTAAATCACGACCTTGGAACCCTATCGGCTGGCAGATACAAAATTTCCGGCAGTACCAATTCCCAATGCTCGCAACGCAGACTTTCGGTATTGCCGGCGGTTTTATGCCTTACCGAAATGGCGACAACCCGCACCGCCACTATCCTGCCTGCTGGCGGCGCAAAAGCCTTGGCCATCCGCGTGACGGCCATGCCGCTTAAATCCGCCAGTTCCCAGCCGCTTTGCCCATCGCTTCTAGCTCGCAATATCAACTCGCTACCAACCTCCAATGCCGCTATCGCCCGATGAATAGGCTTGTCCGGCGCGAAATATCCCGGCCATGACAGCACAATTTGCTCCAAATCGGCCAGCCAAGTACTTTGCCCCAATGCTTGAAATCCGCGATTGAATTGCGGCTGGGTTTTAACGCAAAGCGCTTCGCAGTCTCGGATAAAAGCATGCCGCCCACCCTGTTTGGCGCAAACAGTCAGGGTTTTGCGAGCGCGGGTCATAGCCACATAAAACAGCCGCCGCTCGTCATCGCTGCTCTGCTGCCAGCCGCCGCCGTCCAGAATCAGCACATGATCAAACTCCAAACCCTTGGCGCGATGCGCCGTCAATAACAGCAGCGGCGCATGCCGACTGTCGTTTGCGCCGGACTGGCTACCGGAACCGAATTCGTAAAGCGCTTCGACAAGATTGCTGACCACCTGCTGACAACCCGGAGCGACCGCCTCGGAGGCAATGATGAATTGCGCCAGCATGGCTCGATAAGGATGTTCGATCAGCTCATCGACAGATTGCCGGTAGCGGCGCTTAAACCAGCGCGACAAGGTTCCGTAGCGCAGCAAGACTCTAGATTTACCGGACTTGCGCCGCGGCTTGTTCAACAAAGCCAGTAAGCTGTGGCCTTCCCTTGTGCCGTGCAAATTCAGCAAAGCACTGTCACGCAGCAGCCTCACCGGGGCCCCTTGTAGACGACATAATTCGCCCAGCGGCTCCAATGTTTCCCAATGCCTGGCGATCACTGCAAACCGGCCCCAATGGCTGGTTTGGCCCGAGTTTGCCAAATGATTCAGCCGCACCAGCTCGGCCAACGCCACTTCGACTTCGCCGTGGAGAGGCGCCGGCGTTTCCAGGATATGTACCCGGCCTTGTGTCAAACTATCCAATTCGGCAAACTCGCCGCCCTCCGCTGCCTCGCGGCGCGCATAATTGACTTGGATGGCGTGCTGCGTTTTCATCCGCTCCCGCGCCGGCGTAATTACCCGGTTTGCACAATGGATGATCTGCGCGGTGGAGCGATAATTTTCAATCAGATAATAGGTTTTAGCCTGATAATCCGTGGCAAATTGCTTGATGAAGCGTACATTGGCCCCGTCAAATGCGTAAATATTTTGGTCATCGTCGCCCACCGCCAATAGCGATAATTTGTCTTCCTCGCTGCTGATCGCCCTGCCGGCCAGCGCGCTGATCAACGCATAATGCTCGGCGTTGATGTCCTGATATTCATCCACCAGCAAATAGCGCAAGCCGGACAGCAAGCGGTCGCGTTGAATGCCCGGCCCCAGCTCGTCACCCTGCTCCACTTTTTTTAACAGAGCGGTAGCGTTTTTGATAACTGCCGAAAAATCGATGCTCTCGCCATGCTCGGCGGCCACCGCGTAACTGGTGCCGGTCAGCCGCATCGCCAGGCAGTGCAAGGTTTGCACGGTCACCCCGGCGGCATCGGCGCCGATTAATGCCCACAAACGCTTGCGGATTTCGACGGCCGCCGAGCGGTTATAACTCAACACCATAATGTCTTCCGGCAACACCATGCATTCGCGCAGCAGCCAGGCCACCCGATGCACAATCACCTTGGTCTTGCCGGAGCCGGGGCCGGCCAATACCAATTGACTGCCTTCCGGCGGCGCGGCGACGATGGCCTGTTGCTCGGGGTTTTGCAAGTCGGTGAGGATGCGCCTATGCGCGGCTTCAGTGGTCGCCATTTCCAGAATATCCTGGCGGCCGGCGAAATAGCGGCGCACGAATTCGTGTCTATCCATGCCAAAGTAATCGACGATAAACGCCATCGCCGCCTGAATCTTACCCAGCGCCAGCCGGGCGTATTCGGCCATCACATGCACCTGGATAATCTTGTCCTTGTAATGCAAAGCCAGTTCGGCGTAGTCGGACTTTTTAAACTGCCGGCGCCGGGCTTCGGCATTCAGCTGAATGCTCATCGCCGCGCGGAACACCGCCTTGCCGCGCGCCAGATGCAAAACTTCGTTGCTGTCCAGATAAATCAGCGCCGCCGCCAAGGCCACCTGCCAATCCCGCACATCCAGATCCTGCAAAGTCAGATCGGCTTGCAAAGCCGCTTCCAAATCGCCCTGCTTGCAAGTGACCAGCAGATTATTGCCCTGGCGCTTTGCTAGAAAGTAATTCAGCAACGCCTGAGCCAGCCGCATACGCTTGCTGCGGATGTCATCAATCTTCTGCCAACTGCGAAGCAATTTAAGATAGCGGTTATCCTGACCGGCCGGACGCAACGCGAAAAAACCGCGCAGGCCGGTACCATCGCCAAAGGCTTCGGCGAACGACTTCATCAAACGGGTCAATTTGTCCGGCGTGAGTTCCACTCCAGCCTCGCGGCGTAAGCTGTCACATAGCCGGCGCACATTCAAAATCTGCCATTGCTCGCGATCAGCATCCGGCGCGGTCTCCCGCAGACTGGCAATCAAGGCGTCTTCCAGCTTGCGCAAGTCTTCCAGCCTGTCGGCGGTATCGGGGGCGCGGTACAAGGTCACGCCGATTTCGGTATCGTTGGATACCAGTTTAAAACGATCCAAGTCCCGCAACATGCTCTGCACTTCGTGGGAATTGCGTCCCGTGGCCAGCATCAAATCGTCGGTGCTGATGCCGTCGTCATCTTCGCTATAAAACAATTGCGACAGCAGCACGATGTACGGCTCGATGTCGGCGTTCGGCCCCAGTTTTTTCTGCAGCAAGACTCGGGCTTCATCGATACTGGCCACCTGCAAGCTGCCCGGAAACACCCGGGTATGGTTTTCCTGGCGTTCCAGCAGACGCGCTTCTTCCAGCCAGGCCACCGCGATGCGGACCTTGGTATCGGCATCGGCGGCGTCGGGATCGATGCCATGCTTGTCCGGAATTTCCAACAAAATTTCGCCGCTGGTGACCACCACCGAACCTTCGCTGCGATCCTTGCGCTCGATCCCGCGCAAGGCTTTTAGAATGGAAGCAATATCATGTTGCGTCAGCCTGGAATTGCGCAACAGCCGGAACTGCACATCCAGATCGGCATCGTCGTACAACAACACACAGCGCGCTAAGTCTTGATCGCGGCCCGCCCGGCCCGCTTCCTGGAGATAATTTTCCAAGGAGCCCGGCGTATCCAAATGAATCACCAGACGCACATCGGCCTTATCCACACCCATGCCAAAGGCATTGGTGGCGGCGATGACGCGCAGCTCGCCGGCGATAAAGGCTTCCTGCACTTGGCGCTTTTGCTCGGGCTGCATGCCGCCATGGAAATAACCGCAATCCAGGCCGGCCTGTTTCAAAAACTCGGCCATTTCTTCCACGGTCTTCTGCCGGGCGCAAAACACAATGGCGCCGCCCTCATCGCGCAAGCTTTGCTCCAGCAAACGCAGCACTTCCGGATATTTGGCTTGGGCCGGCACCGCATGCACTTCATACAGCAGGTTTTCCCGACTGACACCGCCGGTCAAGCAGGCCAGCGAAATGCCTAGGCGCTTGCGAAAATGCTCAACGATGTCTTGCACCACATCCGGTTTGGCGGTAGCGGTAAAACAAAACACCGGCGACGGCTTGTCCTTTTGCCTGGCCTTGATAAAGCGCGACACGTACAAATAATCCGGGCGGAAATCATGACCCCATTTGGACAGGCAATGCGCCTCGTCGAACACCCAGGCGCCGACTTCCCGATGTTGCAAAGCCTTGGCAAATGCGCTGCTGCGAAATTGTTCCGGCGCGACAAAGATCAAACCCAAATCGCCCAAGCGCAACTTATCCAGCATCACCTGTCGCTCCATGGGGTTGAGCAAGCTGTTGATGTAACCGGCGCAGGTGATGCCGCGCGCTTCAAGGTTATCGACCTGATCCTTCATCAAGGATTGCAGCGGCGAAATAATCACGGTCAAACTACCGTTGCGGTAAAAGCGCGCCAGCGCTGGCAATTGGTAACACAGCGATTTGCCGCCGCCGGTCGGCAGAATCGCCAGGGTCGGCGCGCCAGCAAAGCCGTGTTCGACGATGGTTTGTTGCAGGGACTTGCCATCCTCGGTAGTCGGCGTCGGCCTAAACTGCGTGATGCCCGGAAAATAGCGCGGCAGCAGTTGCGACAGATCGTGTTGTTCACTGCACCAATCACATCCGGCGTCACCGCACGGCACATCGCGCAAGGTGGCGATAAGTTCTCGGGTTTTCGGAAACGACAAACTTACCCAAGGCGGCAGCACGGAGTTACCGCCCGACACCCGCAGCCAAGCCAACACATAAGCCAACGGTTTGTGCCAATCCGGCTCCGGCAAATAGTCATTGACGATGTGTTGCTGCCCGGCCCGGCACACCTTCCCGTCGGTAGCCCGCCGCCAAGCCGCTTGCGCATCGATTAACGACGGCCTTAGCGCCGCGCGCAAGGTCGCGAAGAAATTCGCTACGCCCTTGCCGTTTTCCGGCGCCAATAAAAAATGCAGGCAAAGCGCCTCGTCCGGATACTCCGCCACCCGCTGCCGCAAGGCCTCGGCCTGATCCAGAAACAGCTCATAAGCCAATTCCGCGTCGCGAACCGGATCGTTGCGGGTGGTGGTGCAAAGCTTGTAGTCCTTCACCAGGCGGTGATAAGGATTCTGCGGAAAGGCCACCGGCGACAGCTCCAGCGTATCGACCAAAGGCAAGCGGTGCAAAGCAAGATCGGGATGCAACACGGATAAAGCTGGCTGATCGAAGGCAATCACGTTATGCCCCAACACAAACGCCGCGCCTTCGCTGATGTGATCCAGCTTTTGTGTCAGATCGGCAGCCTTGCCGGATAAACGCAAACGGGCATCGGTGTCCGGTCGATACGCGCCAATCTCCCGCAGCTTTAGGCTATCCTGCCGGGCGGCTTCAATGTCGATGCACAGGCACTTGGCTCGGATTCTATCGGATGGTTGAGCCATTGTGTCGGGGAATGGGGATGAACGTGGATGTTTAGGTTAGCGACGCTTTGTGCTATTCGGCCGACCCGCTATACGCGAAGCTACAGGGGCCGGGGAAATGGGGCTTAACCATAGCGCAACAAACGGGTCTTGCCTAGGTTAGCTTGACCAAGCGCACTGACATCCTGCCTTTTCCAGGATTTTTTCCCAATAAAGAAGGTATAGACGGCTTACTTTAACCAGACAAATTCGAAATGACACCTCTTATTTTGTACTACAGCCTCCCTAAAAGTAGTTTGCCGCCATCGAAAGCGTGGCTCTTGGTCTCGCCGGTTAAACGACTCCGTGCTGCAACACCAGGGAAGCCATCAAAAATACCAAGCTCACCAACACGATGGCGAAAGACTGATTGCTACTGCGTCTGGCACTTGCAAGCTGGTTTTGCAGGGCATGATTTGTAATCACTTCGCCCTGATCGTAAAGCGCAAAAATACTGTTCAATGTCCCCGTGGCGGTGTCAAAGAAAGCCGCCGGATCAATCGCCGGCTTATCCGCGGTCAGCAATTTTTGCTCGATATGACCAATAAAACCGGTGATGTGCACATGAACCGCAGCCGAAGCCTGCTGGAAACTGCTGTCGGCAACCATGGACATGTTAGCGTTACCCATGCCGGCTTCAACCCGTTCGATGGCCTGACGGATGCGGGTAATCAGAAAACCCAGCTTAATCCTATCGGTGATCCGGCAGCGGCCGGCCGCAGCGATACCGGTGCCGATAGCCCGCGCCTGACCTATTGCCTCCGCGGTATCCGGCAAGAGATGCCACAGAATTTCTATAAAGCTGAACGGACAAATACTTTCCTGGTGTAATTGGCTATGCTCCGCTATATCTCGAATCAAATTGAGAATAGTGCCGGCCAATAAACAGTGTCGTTCAAAACTTGCTTCCTTGGTCAGATGCAGTACGGAAGGGTGTAGTTGTTTCCAGGCTTCGCGGATACCAACGAACGACTGCAACGATTCCGGCGACTGCTTAAACTGCCCGGAGAGTTGCTCGAGCTGCCGATCAATGTCGGATTGCAAGACCGTGATTTTGTATTTAAAGCTCAGATCGCCGTTCAAATAAGCGCTCACCATGCCGCGATGTTGTTGTATCTGCGTCAATAGGTTTTTCAAAGCGCCGGTCATTTCCAGGTAATGCAGTTGCCCACGTAGATGCTCAAGGCGCGTCCGGCGATTTTTGTAGCACATAAATGCAGCAGCACTGGCGATCACCGCCGCCAACAAAAACAATACACAAACATAATCGGGCACGTCTAATTCCCCTTTTATTGGTTAATGAGCAACGATTTGCGCCAATTTAGCCAGATGCCTGGCTATTTCAGCTGATTCCTGGGCCGCATTGCTGTTTTGTTCAACGCTATGCGCAATCGTCTCGATGTTGCGGCCGATTTCCTGGCTTACCTGGGTTTGCTGTTCAGCGCTGGTTGCTATCATCGTTACGTTATTTAAGGCTTGATCCGCATACTGTCTAATCCCGGCCAGCGATTTTTCTACCTCAAACGCTTTGTTAATGCCTTGTTCCGTTTGATCGCGAGTAGCAGCGATGGATTGAACGGCTAGATGAATTTTTTCCCGGACGGCTTCAGTGGTACCGGTTATTTCCTCGGCAGACTGTCGCACCCGTTTTGCCAGCGAGCGTACTTCGTCGGCTACCACGGCAAAGCCGCGACCGTATTCTCCGGCTCGCGCCGCTTCTATCGCCGCATTCAGAGCCAGGAGGTTGGTCTGATCGGAAATGGCCTTAATTACTTCCGAGATACTGGCAACCTGTTGGGAATGCAATTCCAGATTCTGCATCAATTGAGCCAGGTCCTGAATTTCGCCAAACAGCGCGTTCATATCGGCGATAAAGCTTTCGATGGCCCGATGGCCTTTCTGGGAAAGTTGCTGAGTGGTCGACGATATTTTTTCGGCATCCCGGCATTGCCCCGCCACGCCCATGATACTGGCCGACATTTGTTCGATGGCCGCCGCCATCATCGTGGTTCTTTCGCGTTGGTTATCGAGTTTTTCGGCGACGAAACCGGCACCCTGGTTGAGTTGGTCGGCGGCATAAGTCACTTCTTGAATAGACGCATGTACATCGCCTATGCGCCGGCCCAAGGCTTTGGCGGCTTCGTTAAAACCGCTATATAACTGTGACAGCTCGTCCTGACCGGTAAGCTGTAGTCGCATATTAAAGTTGCCAAGCTCTAACTGCCTATGTGCGCCGATCAATGCCGCAATCGCACCCGATAGGGACGAATATAATGCTGACAACACCAGTATCCAAGCCAGATTAGCGGATACAATCACCAACCATTGCGGCCCGGAAATTGACACGCCCGCATCGACGAACATAGCCAAGGGCAGCACACTGGCCAACACAATTAGCGTCAATATCAGAGCAAATTTATTTTTTAGCTTGAAGCGACCGAGAAACGAGTTAACCAGCAATACGGACATTTTGATGCGCCTTCAGTTTAGACATGCCGATCTACCAGCAATTTTCTCGCCAGCAAAATTGTCCGATACTTCCTAAGCCAAATAAGGGTGCGACGCACCAAAAGGACGAACTTCCCGTTGGAGTTCACAAAAATACGCACCAAGTTGACTCAAACCCAAGAGCGAATTAATTAGTACCCGATGCAGAAACCAACAGGCAATAAAAAAGCCCAACTGAGACCAGTTGGGCTTTGATAATTTGGTGGGTGGGGACTATTTTATTAAGCTCTGCAGGCATTGTTTTACATAAAAATTATAAGAACCGCATTTCTTCATGCCCCCCAATATTGAAGATTACTATTACTCTTTCCAATTTTCAGCAGACAACGGTAATTCATTCAACTCGGCTCGCGCTTCCTGCCAATTAGGGTAATAACCACTCAAAATGGTTAGGAAGCGCTCATTATGGGTAGGCTCCAATAAATGCACCATTTCGTGCAAAACAACATAATCCAACAAGTGCTTAGGCTTTTTGACCAATTCGGTGTTTAAACGGATATTACGCGCTCGCGGATTGCAACTGCCCCATTTAGTTTTCATACGTTGCAAAAAATAGTGCGCCACTTCGACCCCCAGCTTTACTTGCCATTTGGCAATCAATGGGGGGATGGCTTGATGCAACAATACCTTGTGCCATTCGTGAATCAGCTCTGCACGATTTTCTAATGCACTGTCTGCCGGTAGGTACAGCGTAATCCGCCGATGATCGACCTTCACAAACGGCTTGCCGCCACGTTCGATGATGGTCAACAAATGCCGCCGTCCCCAAAGATAGTGGGTCTCGCGCTCGACAAACTGCCTGGGCATCTCCCTGGCCTGATTACGCAGTTTGGCCTGCTGATCGCGTATCCAACCCAACTTTGAGATGGCATAGGCTCTGGCCACTTCCAAACGGGTTTCCAGCGGCGCGGCCAAGGTGACGCGGCCTTCCGGCGGATGCACAGACAAATGCACGTTCTTGATGGCCTTTCGAGTCACCTCGATAACAATCTCACCCAGTTCGATGGTTTCAGTCATCAGTAGCCTGGCTGATTCTTAATGATCTCGAACAAGGCCAAAGTGGCTTCCTTATTCTTGTTCAGCAACAGAAACAAAAAATTCAAAATCACACTTTCCTTAGCTTGGTCTCCTTTCCAGCCCGCCGGCGCTTGTTCGCGCATGGCATGATCAATTTTTAGCGCCAGTTGCGCACGCTCATCGCTATAGTCGGTCGTGGGTTCATGCACCTGTGACGTCGGCGTGGCTTCGGGCATCAAATCGGCCAGATTGTTGTAGATGACGATGGCCTCGTGCTTGCCATGCAAAATGGCGGGAATGCCGGCCTCGGGTTGTTTGGCCGCCAAGCGATTGACCAACTCCTCAGCCTTGCGCAAAAACGCCTCATAAGCGGCAGTATCCGCCTGACTTTGCTTGATCAGATCGTCTAGCAGCTTGGACATCTGCGCGTAGAACCTGGGGTCGGTGAGCTGGTCGCGAATGATGGTCTTGCGAACGTTGTTGATAATCCCCTCGGCGATAGCGTTCTTCGACAGCTTGCCTTTCTGGTTCAGCTTGCGGGCAATGGCGTCGTGGATACCGGTCTCGATGATCAGCTCGGTCAGCGACATTTCACCCAGTTCCCCTAATTCCGCCGCCGGGTCGGCCTGGATGTAAGTGTTGATCAGGTGGCGCATGTCAGCCTCGTAAGGCTTAATGTCCAGCTCTTCACCCGAGTGCTTCTTGATGGCGGCCCGAATCTCGGCGTAGAACTCTACTGCCTTTTTCAATGCCTCGGCCTCAGCCTCGGAATAACCCGCCTCGGTCAGTTCCTGGGCGATGTCGGCGTAGGCACGGGCAAAGATCGCCACCGCCTTGTAGAACGTCACTCGCAATGCTTCGGTTTCGCTTAGCGCGTCGGGGTTGGCGGCATCGCCGCAGAAATAATGCAGGTACTGTTCGACTTCTCGCGGCGGCAGTACCGGTTCGCACAGGTAGTGCAGTGCTTGACGGGCATCGTCCAGTTGCCTCTTGCCTTCTTCCAGCCAGTTTTTCAGGCGCACGTTGTTTTCGCCGCCGTTGCCCTGGTCGATGTCCAGTTCGTCGGAACTGTACACGGCGATGGCTTGTTGCACGTCGCCAAAGAGCTTTTTGAAGTCGACGATATGGCCGTAGTCCTTGTCGTCGCCATCCAGCCGGTTAGTGCGGCAGATCGCCTGGAACAGATTGTGGTCACGCAGCTCGTTGTCGAGATAGATGTAGGTGCAGCTGGGCGCGTCGAAGCCGGTCAGCAGCTTGCTCACCACGATCAGCAATTTAAGATTGGCCGGCTCGTCGATGAAGCGGCGCTTCATCTCCGTTTCGTATTTCTCGGTGGTCGGAAAATCCTTCAATACCCACTGGCTATAGGTATCAAACTTATAGCGTTCATCGCTGTTGGCGGGTTCTTTCGAGATGGCATTGGCATTCGGTTCGTACGAGGTAATGATGCCGCAGTGGGGGCCAAAGTGGGTATTTCTGAACAGCCTGAAATAATGACAGGCATCGTAGATGGAGGCGGCCACCAGAATAGCGGTGCCGCGGTCGTTGTTCAAACGCGGTTTGAGGGCGAAATCGGAGATGATTTCGGCGACCACCTCGCGTTTACGACCCTCGGCGCTCATCAATTCTTCCATCGTCGCCCAGCGTTTACGCAACGCCGCCTTCTGAAAGTTGTTGAGATTTTGGGTTTTCCGCTCGAACCATTCGTCGATTTTTTTCTGCGAGGTCAGCCTTTCGGGCACGTCGCGGGCCTCGTATTTCAAATCCAGCACTACTCTGTCGGCCACCGCCTGATGGAACTTGTAGGTATGGATGTAGGTGCCGAATACATCGTGCGTCATCTGCTTGTCCTTGCGCAGCAGCGGCGTACCGGTGAAGCCGATGAAGATCGCGCTTTCCAGCCAGCGCTTCATCTGCTTGTTCATGTCGCCGCCCTGAGTGCGGTGGCATTCGTCCACAAACACATAAAAGCGCCCTACCACCTTCGGCGGCGCGCCTTTCAGATCGGACACGTCGAACTTATGGATCAACGCGCACAGCAAACGTGGCGTAGTCTCGGCCAGCTTATTGACGAAATCGGCCCGCGAGGTGATGCGCGGCGACGCTGAGTTTTCGCCAATCACCCCGGCATTGCGCATCACGCCGACAATCTGCTTGTCCAGCTCGTCGCGGTCGGTGACCACCAATATCCGCGCCTCGGGATCGTGTTCCAGCAACCACTTGGCGATCAGCACCATCAAAATGCTCTTGCCGCTACCCTGGGTATGCCAGATGACGCCGCCCTCGCGCTTGGCGATGCGCTCCTGCGCTGCCTTGACGCCGAAAAACTGGTGCTGGCGCGGCACCTTTTTTTGGCCGGCGTCGAAGATGATGAAGTTGCGAAGCAAATCCAGCAGCCTGGCCTTGCCGCACAACTGCGCCAGAGGTCGATCCAGCAATGCGCCGGCAAGCGGCGCGGTGCCCGCTTCGGCAGGCGTTTGATCCTTCCACTCCACGAAGAATTGTTCGGGTGTGCCGGTGGTGCCATAACGCAGCCCTTGCGCATCGCTGCCGGCCAAGACTATCTGCACCGTGCTGAAAAAGCCTTGATTGAAAATGGCATCCTGATTGGTGATGAGCTGGCGTATGCCGTCCGCCACATCCACCGAACTGCGCTTTAACTCGATCACCGCGATGGCGATACCGTTGATATACAGCACAATGTCCGGCCGCCGCTCATAACCGCCTTTCAGCGTCACTTCCTCGGCCAGCGCAAAGTCGTTTCGCTCGGGACGCTCCCAATCGATCAAATGCACCGTCTCGTGCGCCTGACCGGCGGCGATTTGCACCGGAATGCCGTAGCGCAATAACTGATAGGTGCGAAGATTGGCTTGATAAAGCGTGATGCCGCTGACGTCGGCAGCAGTGTCCAGTTTTTGCAAAGCAGCACTGATGTGGGCGGCGGAATAGCCGCGTGCCATCAGGTTATAGCGAAGCAGTGCGGTTTCGATAGGGCGATTGTTCTGGCGTTTACTCCATTCGCCAAGATAGCGGTAACCCAGGCAATTGAGCGGTGACGGATCGGTGAACAGACTGACGATTCGGTTTTGAGTGTTACGTTCGGAGCGGGTGTTTTGATCCATTATTCCTTTATCTCCCAATGCCCACCTTTTTGCGGGCCCACATAGCGCAAACGCTCTTGCTCTCGAAGTTTGCGAGCGGCGCGTTCCACAGCGCTGGTCGATTTACCCAAACGAACAGCAACCTCCGCCAGGGTTAAAGTCGGCTGCTCCCGCAGCAGGGCTAAAATCTGTTCTGGAGTTTTCACCGGCGTTTTAACCAGCGTTTTAACCGGCGTTTCGCTGGTGATCGCTTGTTGCAGAGCTTCGCCGATCGCATCAAGCATAAACAGGATGAAAGCACTGCAATCGGTGGCTTGATCGGCCTCGCCCAGCACACGGTAGTAATCATCCTGCCGGCTTTTAATCACCGTCTCGACCGGCAAATAAGCCAAAATCGATTGCCAACGGCTCAGTATCAGCGTTTGCCACAAGCGGCCCATGCGTCCATTACCGTCGCTAAAAGGATGAATAAATTCCAGTTCATAATGCAAAGCGGACGAAGCAATCAGCGGATGGGCATCGCTGTGAGCCAGCCAATCCAGTAGATCATTCATCAGGCGGGTTAACTGACTGGGTGGCGGCGCCATATGCACCAGTCGCTGACCTTGATAAATGCCGACTCCACCTTCACGCAAACAGCCTGCGTCGTCGGCCAAGCCTCGCAACAACAAGCCATGGGCGGCTAACAGATCATCCAGCCTATCCGGGCGCCAATCGGGAAGCGCCTCATAGGCGGCAAAGGCATTCTTCACCTCCTGAATTTCTCGCGGCAATCCCAGCACGGCTTTACCGGCCAGCACGGCCGTCACCTGTTCCACCGACAGTGTGTTCTGTTCTATAGCCAGCGATGCTTGAATGGTGCGAATACGGTTCCCCCGCCGCAGTTGCGGCGCCAACGTGTCCCGGCCTGCCTGTTTCCAGCGCCCCAGTAACTCGGCGATCTCCGCCACTTTGGCAAGCATGGTATGACTGAGCTGGAACGGAGGCTGATAGCTACTCATACTAACGGTAGTATATCGGCCTGCGGCTACCTGACCCATTCGGCCCGGCGAACATCCTTAGCCGCGGCGTTGCCGAAGTCATTTTTGCAGACGCCGCAAGCGCTGGCCGGGCTTGACGGGAATGGGCTTGGGCAATGACTTCACTACCCGGCGCGAGCCATCCGGCGAGGATTCGATCAATTGTCCATCCACCGCTTCCAGCACCGAACAACCGGCGGCCAGTGTCTGGTAATAAGCCTGTTTGATGGCGCCCTCGGCCAATTCCGGAATAAAGACTTCCTGAAACCGCAAGCTGTCTTCGTCAAGTACGTTCATCGAGAGCTCCATGGGTAAAAAAGGATTTAGCAGGCATGATCATAGCAGCCTGGTCTTGCCGGTGAGCAGTTCCTGTATCATGCCCTGTTTGAGGGCGCGGGTTTTGTCGCGGCGGGCTTCCAATGCGGCGAGTTCGGCGTCCATGTCGGAGAGTACGGCGGCGATGGCGGTTTGTTCTTCCGTGTCCGGAGCAAGAAACTCGAATCCGACAAAGTCCTTCTGGTAAAGATGGACGATGGTGGAACCCGCCGTAATCATCGCAAGAAAGTCATCAAATATTTGGGAAGCCAGAACATAGAAAAGAAACAATGGCACGAACGCCTCTTGCACTGGCCTGATTACAAAAACACCACTATTCAAGGTAGCAGGCCCAGGTAGGCCATCAACATAGCCAACTTTTCCTATCGTGCCGTCCTTGGTTAAAAGAACATCACAATTCTTCAATTGAATATTACGGTCTTGGTTATAACGCCATTCATCAACATAATGACAAGTAGCCCAGTTTACACGTCCATCAACGAAATCAGTCCCAGTAACCAAGAAATGAGTGCCATTTTTAAGATACTCCTCAGTAGTAAGCGCTTGCCATCCAATACGTGCATTCAACTTTGCATGCTTCGCCACATTAATCTTTGACCACTCCCCACTAAACCCCGGCAAGCGGGTTTGGCCGGTGAGGAGTTGTTGCATGGCGGCATGTTTGAGGTCGCGCTTCTTGGCGATCAGCCGCTCTAGCCCGTCCAGCAGCGCATCCACATCGCTCAACGCCGCCGCGATGGCGCGTTGTTCGGGGAGAGGTGGAAACGCGACAGATGTTCCTTTGACGATGTTCCCGTTTAAATTTTCTTGGCCGCCGGTATTGCTGGAATTACGGATGGCCTCATACCGGCTTGTTAAGAAATGGAGCACAAACTCCGGCAAAACACCAGCATGAAGCGCGATTGAGGCACATGCTTGGTTTGTCGCTGCCGGAATACCTAGAACACCAACTTTTCCACGAGTTTTGCCTTGACCGTAAAGAGCCATCAACAATGTACCGGTGGGAAGCAACTTCGCAGCCGAGTTCTTGAGGCCTTCTTCAGTAATGAATTGATCGGCCTCTGTGATGACGCCGAAATCGATTTGAGATGTGGTGACCCATGGAATTGAGCCACCCCAATACGCTGGTTTCTCGCGACTGGGTGTTCCACCGGAACCAACATCCGCGAAATCACCGACATGCTTGATATCCCAATCCACCGGAATAACCCCCACCTCCGTCATCTTGTAACCCGGCTTAATCAAAGCCGCCTTACCAGCTTGCAAGCGATATGCCGCGCTGGCTTCGTTGACCGCCGATTGCGAGTTATCGGAACAACCATGTTGTTTACTCATCGGCTTCCGCCTCCCGCAAGCTCAGTAGTAGGGTGGATAAGCGAACGCGCATCCACCGGAGGCTTCAATGACTCGGTGGATGCGCTTTGCTTATCCACCCTACGGGAGGATTCGTCATACCGCGCTTCCTTGTCGATCCGCAAGCCATAAGCCGCGCTAGCTTCGTTGACCGCCTCGGCATGGTTTGTTGGTTGATTACTCATTGGGTTGCATTTTCCACGGCATCGTTGAACCGTTGAACCTTGGGCAAGTAGTAGTAGGGTGCTTTTGCGGTCATTCGTGCTCCATGTCGCTGATGTGGTTTGGCGGCGTGGCACCCCAATCGGCATCGTACCAACCTTTTTTGACGGCACCGGCAAACGATGACCACGGCCAATCGCTGGGGCGCTGCGCTAATCCGTGTTTGACCGGGTTGTAATGAATGTAATCCACGTGGCGCCGCCAATCGTCCGCATCGCGAATCGTATGCTCCCAAAACCGCCGTTGCCAGACCAATCGCTCGTTTCTGGCATTGGTGGTGGTATCGATTTGGCGGGAAAAGGCTTTTTTGATTTCGCGCCAACGACCGGAATAATCCGCGTCGTCATCCGGCAACCGCCAAATACAATGCAGGTGATCCGGTAAAATGACCATTGCGTCGATTTGAAACGGGCGGCTTGCCTTGACTTTACGCAAGGCCTCTCGAAACAGCGAAACCCGCGCATCATCGATAAAAACCGGCTTGCGCCGCCAAGTGACGACGGTAAAGAAATAACAAGCGCCCGGAATCCGGATGCGTTGGTAATCGCTCATGTTGCCGGTGTAGGAATATCGGCGGATGCGCTAGCGCTTATCCACCCTACGGCATGCTCATTCATGGCCATACCACGCCCATTTTTTTGAGGTGTTCTGCCACGCGAACGGCCAGGGCCGCCGCCTCGTCTTCCAGTTGAGGCAGCGGTGTGGCGTAGCGTTCGGCCAATTGCCGGATGCGGCCGGTCAAGGTTTGCGAGACTCTATCCAGTTCGCCCTGCACGGCTGCGGACAGGTGCGCCATCCACTTGTCGTCGATCACCAGCGTTTTGATTTCGGCTTCGCTCAGCGTCGGGTATTTTTCATAGGCCTTTTGGTCGAGCGCGGCTTCGGCTTCCTTGAGCTGCTTTTTTAACCCGCTGATCTGGTTGCTGAGTTCCAGCCACTGTTTTAATACTTTCAACTCGTCGGCCCCATCCGGGTCTTTGCCTAGCTCTTTGATCCGATCTTTAACGGCGGCGGCATTGATGTTGTCGTAACCGGAAAAGATGGCGTCTTCGCCGTTGTGCTCTTCTTCCAATTCGGTTTGGCTGGCGGTCGCCGCTTCCAGTTCGGCCTGTTTGGCTTCGATGCCAGCCTGTTCGTCGGCAAAATAGCGGGCGACGATATACGGCTTGGGGATCAGATCGCAGGCCCAACCCTTGTCTCTGCTTTTGCCCTTTTTATCGGTTTCGACGATGCGGGTCGGTTGGGCGACCCAGCCATCGGCGGAAATCAGGTAGCAATCGTCCTGCATGGTGTCGGCCCAATAGTCCATCAGGTGCTGGTAAATGTCGTAGGCATCCAGTAACGGCGCGGGCTTGAAGGTGTTCAGCAAGTCTTCGGCGATGGTTTCGATCAAGGCCTTGGGGTGGCCGTCTTTGCCAAAGCCGGTCAGTAGCGGCGTGGTGGCGTCGCGCCAATGTTGAAAGCGTTCAGTCGCCTGGGTGTTGAAGGCGGTGAATTCGGCGTGGCCGAAGATGGCGGGTTTGACCTCGGCCAGCGGCAGCGTTAATTGCGCGTAACCGGGTCGCTCCCTCTCCTGCTGGAGAGGGTTGGGGTGAGGAGAATCAGAATAAAGTAAGACATTGATTTCTGTCCCCTCACCCTGCCCTCTCCCGGAGGGAGAGGGTTGGTTACTTTGTTTGGCGGCGCTTTCCTCAAGGCGAGGGGAGAAAAGAGCGGCGCGCACGCCGGGCAGCACTTGCCAGTAGTCGGCCAGCGCATCCAGGTCGCGTTCTGGGATGCCGCCGTTGAGGTGGCCGTTGATGTCTTGAATATCTTCCGGCTCGCTGCTGTCGATGTAGCGCGGCAAGTTCAGGTTGAAGTCGTTTTTGGGGTCGGCGATTTCATCGAACGCCACCATGCGAGCATAGCGCGGCACGTCGGCTTGCTTGCCGAAGGTGTCGACGATTTTGTGGATGTCCTGTTCGCGCAAGCGGTTTTTGTTGCCGTCCTTGATAAAGCCCTTGCTGGCGTCGATCATGAACACGCCCTTGCGGGCGGTGGCGTTTTCCTTGTCGATCACCAGGATGCAGGCCGGAATGCCGGTGCCGTAAAACAAGTTGGCGGGCAGACCGATGATGCCTTTCAAATAGCCGGAGCGGACCAGTTGCTGACGGATCACCGCTTCGGCATTGCCGCGAAACAGCACGCCGTGCGGCAGAATGCAGGCGGCTTTGCCGTTGGCTTTCAGGCTGCGAATGATGTGCAGCAGATAGGCGTAGTCGCCTTGTTTGGCCGGCGGCTCGCCCCAAACAAAGCGCTGGTAAGCATCGTCGCCCGGCGTCAGGCCGGTGCTCCAGGTCTTGTCGGAAAACGGCGGATTGGCGACCACGTAATCGTAAGTGCGCAGGTTTTCGCCGTCTTTGAACTTGGGCGAGGCCAGCGTGTTGCCGGACAGGATGGTGGCGGTCGGGAAGTCGTGCAGGATCATGTTCATCCGCGCCAAACCGGCAGTGGTGACGTCTTTTTCCTGGCCTTCGAGGGTAATATGTTTGCCGGCTTCGGCGGCGACTTTTAGCAGCAAGGAGCCGGAGCCGCAAGTCGGGTCGTAAGCCGTCGTCGAGCCTTTGGCGTTTTCCGGCGAAATGCCGATCACCTTAGCGATGATACGGCTGACTTCCGACGGCGTATAAAACTGGCCTTTGCTCTTGCCGCTTTCGGTGGCGAAGTGGCGCATCAGGTATTCGTAAGCGTCGCCGAGAATGTCGTCGTGCTCGGCGCGGTTTTTGGAGAAATCCAGCTCGGGCTTTTGGAAGATACTGATCAGGTTGGAGAGCTTCTCCACCATGTCCTTGCCTTCGCCGAGTTTGTTGGGATCGTTGAAGTCGGGAAAGTCGCTTTTCGACAAGCGGGCGTTGGCGTTGACCAAGGGGCCGATAATCTGGGTGTTGATCTTGTCGCCGATGTCACTCTTGCCTTTGAGGGCGATCATGTCCTTGAAGCTGGCGCCGGGCGGAATCACCACCGGCGGCGCGAAGTCGTCGCTGTCGGCGTATTTGTCGGTGATGTATTTGATGAACAGCATGAACAGCACGTAGTCCTTGTATTGACTGGCGTCCATGCCGCCACGCAATTGGTCGCACGAGGCCCATAGGGAGGAATAGAGGTCGGATTTTTTGATGGCCATTGATGAGTATTTATAACTACTATGGTTTGCTCATTAGCTTTAAAGCAAAGCACCAAGATTTAGGAAGCACGATTGTTTTTCCATAAATAAGCTACTTGTCTCAAGCTTGCTTGCCCGATCATGTGGCTCTGTTAGTGACCTCAATATTGGATTAGAAAAATCCAGCAAGATAAAAATTTCTTTAACCCATAAAAAACGGGGCCTTAGCCCCGTTCTTAATCTTAGGTGGTGGAGGTGGGGGGAATTGAACCCCCGTCCGCAAGCACTCCGCCACAAGCTCTACATGCTTATCCCGCGCTTTTAATTTAACTGTTGACTACCCGTCGGGCCAAGAGG
>Ga0160183_113668_pt1 | contig 37289 bp, 37 predicted proteins | sample met14sb_FD_108562 | JGI IMG/M metagenome (GOLD analysis project Ga0160183, IMG submission 108562) | Synthetic bacterial communities of pure cultures from sediment of Lake Washington, USA, under high oxygen condition - MT... | ecosystem: Engineered > Modeled > Simulated communities (microbial... >...
GTACGTCATGAGTAAGCAGTTAATTATTAGCCAAGCCAAACTGACAGGTAATGAAGATTGCAAAGTGCTTTATAACAAAGCAAAAGACATTGTTGAGCTTGAAATTGGAGACACTTCATTGCGGCTAGAGGTGCGTAATTTTTTCATGATGAATGAAATGATGCGCAAGGCAGTGGCAAGGTTGGTGATGCAAACTGAGTTGCATCAAGTGCAGTAATTTAGCGAATAAAACAAATGAGGTAATTATGCAAAAACAAGTATCAGCATTGAAAGCACCCAGCGAGCTATTTGACCCTGAGTTGCCAACGTCTAGAGAGCTAATGGCGGCCATATGTTGTGTAGCTACGCAGTATGCGCTTAAGCCGTCACATGAGTTGGCGGTGTTGGCGAGTGAGTTGGCTCATAAGTTAACAGCACCTGAGTATGCAGATACCAAGCTGATTGAAGATATTGCTGAGCGTTTGGTGAAGCAATGGCAGGTAATCGTTAGTGAGTATGGTGCTGAAGACAATTGGTTGATGGCAACACATAACACATTGCAATAAGTTATATATTAATTAGATAAGGAAACAAGATGTCTCGATTTATTGGCCCACGATTAAAAGTGATGCGTGCTTTAGGGGTGGATTTACCTGGATTGTCACGTAAAACCATTGAAGCACGCCCAACACCACCAGGCCAGCACGGTAATAAAGCATCGCGCAAGCGCCGCTCTGATTTTGGTGTGAAATTACAGGAAAAACAAAAAATTCGCTTCAATTACGGGTTGACCGAGACGCAGATGCGTAGATTGATACTGGATGCGCGTAAAGGTAAAGAGCCAACAGGCGAGCGTTTGTTGCAATTGCTGGAGCGCAGAATGGATAACGTAGTTTTCCGTGCTGGATTTGCACCTACGGTAATTGCTGCAAGGCAGTTAGTGAGCCATGGTCACCTCATGTTAAACGGTAAGCCAGCGAACATCCCGTCGATTAGATTGAATGTCGGTGATGAAATCGCTGTTAAGGCCAAAAGTAAGCATATCCCAATGGTGGTGGAAACTGTTAAGCAGCCGTCTTTAGAGCGACCAGAGTGGCTAAGTTGGGATGCGAGCACACAAGTGGTCAAGGTAGCACATTTGCCGGCGGTGAGCGATGTGCCCTTCCCTGTGGATGTGCAGTTGGTGGTTGAATATTATGCTAACCGCGTGTAGCGGCTGGCAACAGAATTTGAGTTGCCCCTAACAGCGGCTCAAATGTAGTACTGCATGGCAACATGCGTCTCCTTGATCTTAACCGATCATTTTATGGTTGCATTAAGTTTAATTGCTTATGTAAGTCGGCCATCTTTTTAATTTTAGTGACTCAATTGGGCTGCCATCATGAAAATTATTACTAATTTAACCTCTAAAGAACATATGAGTTTTGATATAGCAATTGTGACAGACAGTACACGCACGCAAGATGACATAAAGATTTCTAGAATAAAAAGATTGAACAGCGACAAGCTGTTTACGAATGTGAAGGAAGTAATGATCGATCACGAGGATGAAACTTATTTTTTACGGATTACTAAACAAAATAAATTGATACTCACTAAATAGGTGTGACATGAAAATTAACAAAGCATTGGAAAGCGTGACAAATAATCAAGCCTCGTGCTTGCGTGTTTTATTGTCTAAGAATGAAAGTGGCCAAATTATATTTTGTGAGAATTGCAATGTCGCTGAGTTGGAGCTGGGTGCAATTAGCTTGCGTATCGATGCTAGCACTTTGCATACATTAAAAACTTTATTAGCGGATGCTGATACTAGGCTGGCATTGTATCAACAAGAAAAAGCTATTTATGCGCAACAGTCTGCTATTAACTGTAGCGTTCATTAGTAAGGCAATTAAATAAAATCAAATACATAGATAGTAAATGGCGAATAAAGTCATTGACAAATCTAAATGATAACAATTATCATTAGCCTTTCTGCTTTGAGTGATTGATAGAGTAGAAATCGACAACAAAATAATGAGCCTGATAAATGATGCTTGATGAAAAGAAACATGAAACCAAAGTTGCAGAGCCTTCTGCTGCTAGGGTGACAACAAGTGAGCTGTTGTTTTCTGGCGCGCGTGAGTTGGTGATTAAGCACGTTGGTGAAGATTATCGTTTAAGGCTTACCAATCAGGGTAAGTTAATTCTTACAAAGTAGTACTGCTTCAACGGTGTTGCAGTTGATACGAAAAGGTTAGGAGGAAGTATGATGACAAATTCAGAGCTTGCAGTGAATACTCACTTCTCTTCGGAGCCTTTTTCGAACAGGGTGGAAGCTGCGATTAAATCTAACGTTAAACATCTGCCAATAAACACGCATATTGGTGCAACACGGGTGGACAAAAAAACAATCTCTTACAAAATGCTGGCAGCAGTGACCTTGATGCACATGGTGGCTCTGGCGGGCGCGTTGAATGCTAAACCAGAAGCAGCGGCGATTAATAAGTTAGAAACGCCAATGATGGTGAGCTTGGTGAGCCAAGTGGCAGATGTCCCAAAAGAAATAGCTAAACCGCCAGTAGAGCAAGTCCAGCCTATTAAGAAACCTGTTGCTCAAAAACCAAAAGTCGTAGAGAAAAAACTGGTAGTGAATGAAGAGGCTGTCAGAAAAATAGAGCAAGTAGAGCCAGCAGTCGTAGAGAAAAACGAAACTGCTGTGGTTGCTGAAGCTTCCCCGGCGGAGCAGCAACCATTAGCAAAAGCAACAGAAGTGACGGAGAAAGTAGCCACTGAGCAAGTAGTGGCAGAGCCCGTAATTGAGCCGCCTAGATTTGGAGCAGCCTATTTAAATAACCCTGCACCTGCTTATCCCATGCAAGCAAGACGCATGGGTGAGCAAGGTAAAGTGCTGCTTAAAGTGTTAGTGTCTCAAGACGGCAAGGCTGAAACAGTTAAAGTGGATACAAGTAGCGGCCATCATAAATTGGATCAGGCAGCGATTGAAGCTGTTAAAAAATGGAGCTTTGTACCGGCAAAGCGTAGTAACCAGCCAATTAGTGCTTATGTATTGGTACCTGTAAATTTCACATTGAATGGATAAATAGTAAAACTAATGAATATGCAGTTAATGCATGGACTAGTCGATAAATTAAGAGTGAACAGATTAAGAATCAAGCGAGGGTAATGATGCAAAACGGGTATGAGTTTAATAGTTGGGAATTTATCACGGCGGGTGGGCCAGTTTCTATGTTGGTTGCCTTGATCTTATTAGCAATGTCGGTGGCGAGTTGGTATTTAATCGTGACAAGAAGCGTTAGTGCATGGCGTATGCGTCGTGCTTATCAGATATTTTTACAGGCATTTTGGCAAGCGCCAAGTGTGGCCGTGGCAATTAAGCAAAGCCAGACTTATGCTAATACAGGGCTGGCTAGATTGGCAGAAAAAGCGATACTGGCGGCTGAGCACCACAAGATGTGTGCAATAAAAGGATTTGAGATTGTTGCACAAGATGAGTTTGTAGCACGTGCCATGAACCGTAGCATTGCAGAAGAAAACGCAAATATGGAAGGCGGCTTAACTGTATTGGCTTCTGTGGGTAGCGTATCGCCATTTGTAGGTTTGTTTGGCACGGTGTGGGGGATTTATCATGCACTTGCCAGCATCAGCTTAAGTGGTCAGGCGACTCTAGATAAAGTAGCTGGGCCAGTAGGTGAAGCTTTGATTATGACGGCATTAGGTTTGGCTGTGGCGATTCCTGCAGTGTTAGCTTATAACGCAATTGTACGTAGTAACCGTGCGTTATCTGTAGCACTTGAAAAATTTGGCTATGACTTGCATACCTTGATTACAACTGGCGCGGTCATTGGTGCTAAACGAGCACATAAGCAGGGTGCTGCTGACCAAACGATGCATGTTGCAGGTGCCGTCGCATGATAGGGTCAGGAAGCAATGTAGGCGGTGCACCACATTCAGCACCTATGTCTGAGATTAACACTACCCCGCTAGTGGATGTGATGTTGGTGTTATTGGTAATTTTTATTATTACCGCACCATTACTGACGCATGCTGTAAAAATTGATTTGCCGCAAACAAGTAGCCAGCCTGTTCCTGAAAAGCCAGAAGTGATTTCTGTGTCTATTGATGCATCAGGCAAAATGTACTGGAATGATATGCCGCTGGTGCAAGGTGAGCTGAAATTGAAGTTAAAAGAAATTGCCCAGAAAAAACCACAGCCAGAATTAAATATACGCGCTGATAAGGAAACCCGTTATCAGGTATTGGCTGAAGTGATGGCTGATGCACAAAATTCAGGTGTCAGTAAAATGGGTTTTGTAAGCGAAAGTAAGTAGTTATTTGTTGAACAAAAAGTCGTTACGTACGTATAAAAAATAAACATAAATAGTCATTAAAAAATAGCCAGCCAGTAAGTGTTGCTTGCAACCCCTTAGATAGCCAGCCAAATAGACAATCACAATCTAAGGGGAAGCTGATGAGGAATCATCAAAACGTGCTTATGCTGGCAGTCATGGTTGCATTAGCATCTATGACTGCGGTGGCAGAAGAGCAAACAGCACATTCAAAATTGGCAGATGAACTGCCTGAGGTTAATGTTCAGGCGGACGCGCCAAACGAAATCCGATATAAACCCAAACGTGCCTCAACAGCAACCAAGACTGATGCTGATATCATGGATATTCCGCAAGTAGTCAATGTGGTGCCACAGCAGGTACTGATTGATCAGCAGGCACGATCACTTGATGATGCAATCAAAAATGTGAGCGGTATTACCATGGGTAATAACTTTGGACATACAGCAGACAGTTTGTTTGTTCGTGGTTTCGGCGGTAGTTTTTTTGGCGCAAGTTCTGGCATTTTGCGCGATGGTTTAAGATCACAAACTTCACGTAATTTCAGTATTACCACTGAGCGTGTAGAGGTTTTAAAAGGACCTTCTTCATTGCTATATGGTATTCAAGATCCTGGTGGCGTGGTGAATGTGATTAGCAAAAAACCATTATCCGAACAAAGGACAGAAATCAATTTGTTAGCCAATAGTTTCGGCGGTGGTTCAGGTTGGGTTGATTTTTCAACACCACTGAACGATGAGGCTGGCTTTCGAATTCTGGCAGAGCATGAAGGGTCTGATTATTGGCGTAACTTTGGGCAGACTAAGCGCACACTAGTCGCACCATCATTTGCTTGGGCTGGTGATAAGCTGCGGGTAAATGTGAACTATGAGTATCTGGATTTTGAAGTGCCATTTGATCGCGGTACCGTGTTTCTTAACGGCAAGCCACTGGATGTGCCTGACTCACGGCGTTTTGGTGAACGATTTGAAGTCATGGAAGGCATTTCACAATATGCTCAAGGGAAAGTGGAGTACGATTTAACTCAGAAGGTGACGTTGCGCGGATCAGTGGCTTGGAGCAATGAAATCAATAGCGACAGGCGAGTAATGATTGCCTCACTGGCAGCGAATGGTGATGCAACCCGAACAGTGCAAGGTGTTGATGACCGTGAGCGTGATAATTTGTATGCATCATTTGATGTGTTGAGCAAATTTGATATTGCCTCAACAAAGCATGAGGTGCTGGCTGGTTTTGACTTTGAAAAGTTAGATGCTAAAGACCCAAGTTTCTTTAGATTAAATACAGTGGGTGGCTTTAATGTATACAACCCTCAGTATGGTGTAATACAAGAGCCGACCACCATCACAGCTGCTAATACTTTTGCTTGGCAGAGGTCAGATACTGATGTTGAGAATAAATCGGTATTTCTACAAGATACGATTCATTTTGGTGAGCAGTGGATAGCGCTCTTGGGTGGCCGTTATCAAGAGAGTGAGCAATTTGCTTCACAACGTGATTTGCGCTTAGCTAATCCAGTTAAGGTCATTACTAATGACTCTAAGAGTGACGTTTTTCTTCCACGAGTTGGCCTAGTGTATCGGCCACAGACATGGCTATCGCTCTTTACTAATTACAGTGAGTCATTCAAGCCTAATATCTCCGTAGACGGCGCGGCACAAGGCCCATTTGACCCAGAAGAGGGGGTTATTTATGAGGCTGGGGCTAAGCTTGATTTAGCGAATGGGGTGAGTGCTACTGCAGCAGTATTCAACATTATTAAAGAAAATGTTTTGGTGACAGAAGGTGGCGTTAGTCGCACGGCTGGTGAAGTGCGCTCACGCGGGCTAGAAATCGATGTCGCAGGAAAACTATCAGATCATTGGGATGTAATTAGCACCTACGCTTACACCGACACCGAAACTTTAAAGGATGCTGCAACGGCGAATACGGTGGGTAAACGCCTTGTTAACTCGCCCAAGAATATGGCAAGCCTTTATCTGAACTATCGCACGGGAACCCCATCTGTTGGCGGACGGTGGACGTTAGGGGGCGGCGCACGCTATGTTGGTGAGCGTCCTGTCGATAGCGTCAATAGATACTTTCTTGATGCTTATACAGTTGCTGATGCATACGCCGCTTATCAATGGCTGGCGGGCAGTCATCTTGCAACTGTGCGCCTGAATGTCAAAAACCTTTTTGATAAAACCTACTATCCAGGAGCCAATGGCGGTGTAATCAACAGCACAGGTGGTGGCAGCATCTTTTTAGGTGAGCCGCGTCAAGTACTACTACAGGCTGGTGTTGAGTTTTAAAGCGTACTTTTTACCTTTACAAATTCGAATTAATGGGCATTCATTATTTTTAGGAAATTCATCATGAAAACAAAAAAATTATCATCTATTTTAGTTTTGGGGCTCTTTGCACTATTCCAGGCGACTATGGCTCAAGCGCATTTTATTTGGCTAGAGCAAGCAGATGGTCAAACAAAGTTATATTTTGGCGAATACGAAGGTGGCTTACGTGAAAAAACAGGAGGTAAGCTAGATACGATTGCTACCCCTGCGGCCACGACATTAGATAATAAAGTACTGCAAGTAGCCGCTAAACGTGCAGAAAATTATATTGCTATCGAGGGTGCAAATAATCAAGCTGTGCTTGCACATGAGTTGGGTATGAAAGTAAAAGATTTAACTAAATATTATTATGGCATCGTTAAGCCTATGTACTACGCGCGACATGGAAATGGCAATGCAGAAGCGGCCTCTAGCCATGCTTTAGATATTCAACCGATAGGTAATAATAAAGTGCGTGTTCACCTCAACGGTAAGCCCCTCGCAAAAGCGAAGCTAAAAGTGATGGCACCTAATCAATGGTTACAAGAATTAGATGCTGATGAGAATGGTGAAGCTACCTACAATATGCCGTGGGCAGGGCTATATGTGTTAGAGGCTATTTATTTGGAAGCTAAGCCAGGCGAGTTTCAGGGGGATAAATATGAAAATATCCGCCATGTGAGTACATTATCTGTGATGAAGAAATAATTGAATAACAAAAACTCAAATACCTAGATCTTAGATGTTAGGGGATTGGATGAAGGTGACGTGAGTAATGCACGGCACCTTCATTAAGTGTACTACGCCTTCATTAAAGGCATTTTTCTTGACTCAACCTAAACGTCACTGACCACACAGCTTAGCACTTATAGCCTCGCAAGATGTGCTAACGCATATATCAGATAGCACGAGTTGCGGCGTCTATATGTATGCCAAACTAGAGGTGGTGCAACTCTGATCTTGCTTTTTTTATTACTTGCATCGCCGCTGAAACGCCTAGGCTTGCCATGATTACCGCTACCACCAGATCAGGCCATGCACTGTTGCTTCCCCATACGCCTAATGCGGCTATCATGACGGCAATATTGCCGATGGCATCATTTCTGCTGCATAGCCAAACCGATTGCATATTGGCGTCTCCATCACGATAGGCATAGAGCATCATGGCAACGCTTAAATTTGCAAGCAGGGCGATCAAGCCGATTAGTCCCATTGTGTATGCTTCTGGTATGCCACCGTGCATGATAGACCATAGGGTGGAAGCCAGTACCAGTAATCCAAAAATGCCCATCGTTAGCCCTTTAAACAGCGCGGCACGTGCACGCCATGCAAGGCTCATAGATAGCACTGCTAAAGATATCCCATAGTTCATGGCATCGCCGAAGAAGTCGATGGCATCTGCCATCAATGACACTGATTGGGCATTGATACCACTGAGAATCTCTACCATAAACATGGTGGCATTGATGACTAACGCGATCCAAAGTATCTTCTGATATTTAGGGGTTAGCAGCTTGGGGTTGCTGCATTCGTGATTACAACAATCTTTAGCCATAGGTTTCGTTCCTAGCAATGATCTTTCAAGCGGTATGATGGGGTGATGCTGATGAAGATATTTTATATTGGCATCCAACTAGCTGTCAGCATATTCTGAAATGATTAGATAACGGCTGGTATTCGTTAGAGAATAGACAAGGATTGTTTTGCAATGTTTAGCCGAATGCTTGAGTGATGCTAGGCATTCGGCACATCAATAGATGTAAGCTTGAGACCGCCAGTTGATTAGCGACCTCATGAGCGTGATTATTGATAGCGTAGCGCTTCAATAGGGTTGAGCATTGCGGCTTTGCGGGCAGGGTAAAAGCCAAAGAACACACCAATGCTTGCAGCTACGCCAAAAGCAATGGCGACAGAGTTTACCGAAATAATGATTTCTGCTTTTGTGATGATGTTCACCATGATGGCGCCACCAACGCCAATGGCAATGCCAATCAGGCAGCCCACAATCGAGATGACGATCGCTTCCAATAAAAACTGCAATAAAATATCGCGCTGACGTGCACCAATCGCCATCCGAATGCCAATTTCACGTGTGCGCTCGGTCACTGAAACTAGCATGATGTTCATGATGCCGATGCCGCCTACTAGCAAAGAGACAGAGGCAATTGCACCCAGCAGCAGAGACATTGTACGCGTGGTTTCAGCCGCGGAGTTTGCAATCGCAGTGAGGTTACGGACAGAAAAATCGCTATCTGAGCCTTCTCTAATGTTGTGGCGTTGGTTAAGTAGGCTGTTTAAGCCTTGTTCAACCATTGGCATCGTATTATCAGACTCAGCTTGCACCATAATTTGACGAACACTACCTGGCAACTGGTTACCAAAGAGTTTACGTTGCGCGGTGGTGAGTGGCACGATAATCGTATCGTCCTGATCGCGGCCGTCAAGCGTTTGGCCTTTGCTGTCGAGTACACCCAAAATGACAAAAGGGCTTTGTTTGATGCGGATGGTTTTACCAATAGGGTCGATATTGTCACCAAAGATATTTTGGACGATGGTTTTCCCAACCAAGGCAACGCGGGTGGCTGAGCGAATGTCTGATTCAGAGAACGCATAGCCGTCACTGAGATTCCATCCGCGAATGTCCAGATAGCTTGGTGTAGTGCCAATGATGTCAGTGTTCCAGTTGTTACTGCCAAATACGATTTGTGCTTTACCCATCGTGACTGGTGCAACACCCACTACACCATCTAAATCTGAGATTGCGTTGGCATCTTTGACATTGAGTGAGGGGGCATTGCCAGTCGCGGATCTGGCCCCGCCAGCAGAGGGAGGGCCAGATAACACAACAAATAAATTGCTACCCATCGCGCTGATTGAGCGTTTGACGGCAGCTTCAGCCCCTTGTCCAATCGCCATCATTAATACAACAGCACTCACGCCTATCACCATGCCCAGCATGGTGAGAAATGTGCGTAAACGGTTGGCACCCATGGCATGCCATGCTTCGCCTAGCATTGCAGTAAACATTAAATAGCCTCACTTATTATATTGTTTGTAGGTGTGCCGAATGTCTCAGTCGTTCCAATTTCTCTAGTCCGCGTGTCCTGCACAATTCTCCCATCTAAAAAACGCACTTGGCGGCTGGCGTGTTCGGCAATATCAGTTTCGTGGGTGACTAATACAATCGTGATACCTTCTTGGTTGAGCTCAGAAAATAGCGTCATGATTTCTTCGCTAGTGACGCTATCCAAGTTACCAGTTGGCTCATCTGCTAAGATTAGGCTTGGTTTGTTCACCAAGGCGCGCGCAATCGCAACGCGCTGTTGTTGTCCGCCAGAAATTTGATTGGGGCGTGAATTCAGGTACTTTGCTAAGCCTACTTTTTCTAACAGGAGTTTGGCTCGAGCATGGCGTTCAGTTTTATCTACGCCAGCATATACTAGAGGCAAAGCAACGTTATCTAGCAAGCTTGAGCGTGCTAATAAATTAAAGCCTTGAAACACAAAGCCTATGGTTCTGTTACGCACTTGTGCTATGGCGTTTTGTTCCATATTAGCAACTGGGTGGCCATCTAACACGTACTGACCTTTGCTTGGTTTATCCAAGCAACCAAGAATATTCATAAAGGTAGATTTGCCAGAGCCAGATGGACCCATGATGGCGACATAGTCACCATTTTCGATGCGTAGATTCACATCCTTTAGTACGGGAAATGGCCCGGCAGCTGTTTGGTAGTCTTTATATAAGCCACTGACTTCAATAACGCTTTTTTGCATGGTTTCAGCTTCCACCTAGAACATTCTTGGGCCGCGCGCGTTGTTACCGCCTACTTGTGCTGAACCATTGCTTTGTAATTCAGAGACAATCAGTTGGGTGCCGACATTGACACCTTTGGCTTGTAAGTCTCTGCCAGTAACCTCTGTAAAGCGGCCATCTGTGATGCCTAATCGAACCTTGATAGGGGATGGTTTATTATCTTTCAGGATATAAATGGTGCCCGTGTTCAGATCATCACCTTTATTTCTTTTCTTACGAGCTCCTCCATTTTTAGCCATCTCACCTTTGGGGCTATCTGCGCTGTTTTCGTCTAACTTGGGTTTATAACGTAGCGCTGCGTTTGGCACTAGCAAGGCTTGCTCACTTTTGGCGACACCAATGTTGACATACGCTGTCATGCCCGGAAGTAGCAGTTGGTCTTGATTGTCTACTGAAATCACTACGTCGTAAGTAACCACATTTGAGGTGTTAACTGGGTTTAAACGCACTTGTTTAACCACACCTTCAAAATTTCTATTCGGAAAAGCATCCACATTGAACTTGGTCATTTGCCCAACTTTAATGTTACCGATATCAGCCTCAGCAAAGCTGGAGTTAATTTGCATTTTAGATAAATCTTGTGCGATCTTAATCAGGGTTGGCGTTTGAAAGCTTGCTGCAACGGTTTGCCCAACATCTACCACGCGGTCTACCACCACACCAGAGACTGGTGAGCGGATAATCGTGAAGTTTAAATTGGTTTGGTCGCGTGCTAATAGGCCGCGTGCACTATCTAATTGTGCCTTTGCAGACTTTAATACTTGTACGGCAGTATCGAGCTCTTGTTTAGATACAAACTCTTGTGCATATAGCTCACGGATACGTTTTTCATTTGCTTGCGCTAGCTCAACGGATGCTTGATTATTGCGCACGCTTGCTTGAGATTGGCTGATTTGCGCCATGAATAAAGCGTTATCCAGCTCTAGCAATACCTGATCTTTTTTCACCTCATCATTAAAGTCTACATATAGCTTTTTAACGATACCTGAAATTTGTGTACCTACACTAACGAGCGTTACTGGGTTCAATGTACCGTTAGCTGATACCGTTTGTTCGATATCACCCTGTGTGATTTCAGCTAATCTGTATAAATCAGCAGGATTGATGTTGCGTGTGCTTTGATAGTAATAATAGGCGCCCGTAGCGAGTGCGATTAACACAATGATGAGGATTATTTTATTGAGTGATTTCATGGTGAATATCGTTAGTTGGTGTTGGTAGTAGTAGGCATTGAGTCGAGTGTTGCACTAGGTAATGATTGAATCATGGCATGGTCTAAAGAGCCCATGGCTTGTGCTAGTGTTGCACGCGTAATGTTGGCATTTAGCACAGCCTGAATTTGTTGTTGCCTAGCGCTAGCAAGTGCACTTTGCGCATTTAGGGTGTCGATAATATTGCCTACCCCTGCTTTGTAGCGCCCTAATGCCACGCGGTAAGACTCCTCCGCGCTGGCAACTAATATTTCAGTTGCTGAGACAGACTCAAGTGCGGTGCGCAAATTCTGATAGGCGCTCCACACATCCAGTGAAATTTGCAAACGTAAACGGTCGCGCTGTGCTGCGCGTAAGTCTGCAGTAGCTTCAGCGGCACGTATTCTGTAGGTAGGCGCATAACCATTAAAGAGTGGAATTGCGACGGTAAAACCTAAGGTGGAGTTGTTGCTGGTGGCTAACTGAGAGCCATCTTGCAGGCTGTTAGACATAGAGATTGAAATGGTTGGTTTTGCCGCAGCCTTGCTGGCGTCAATGCTGGCTTGTGCAGCTTTCAGTTGTGCCTCGCTAGCAATCAGATCTGGGCGACGTGTACTTGCTTGTTCAATGAGTGAGTTAACGTCATTGAGTATGGTGGCCGATGGCATTGCAGTATTGCTGACTAATGATATTTTTTGATTAGCTGGTAAGCCCATCACGTTGGCTAAATTACCATAGGCAGTTTGTAAGTTGCCTTCACTCGTAATACGCGTCAAGGTCAGTTGTGCATAGGCAGTTTGCGCTTGTAGTTTATCAGCGGGGGTGGATACGCCTGATTGATAGCGTGCTTCTGCTGCTTTAAAGCTCTCGCTGCTCGCACGCTCAGCTTCTAATGCTGCATCCACTGCGGCCAAGCTAGCTTGTACTTGATAAAACGCTACTGTGGCAGAGAGTAAGACACTTTGCACTGTGCTGCTTTGGCTGGCACTAGCGGATAAAAGCAATTGGCGTGCGTTTTCTAGATTTGCATGACGGTTACCAAAATCATACAGCAGGTAGCTTGCCACCAAACTATTGCTCAAGTTTAGGTTGGGATTACTACGTGTAGTTGATGCTGGGTTGAGCACACTGTTGTTGACCGAAATATTATCGGTGAGCGATGGCAGATAGGCAGACTTTGCAATGCCTAACTGTGCTGCTTGTACACGAGCACTTGCCCACACCTCCCGTGTTTGCGGATTGTTGCATAGGCTTGCATCTGCAACCTCTGCCAATGTCAGTGGTTTTTCAAGTCTTTCTCCACTCATCAACCCATCACAAGGCGACCCTTGGTACTCGTCAGCTATTTGTGGCAGCGAGAATAGATTAGTTTGCAAAGGGTCATTGCGTGTAGAGTTTTTATCGGTATACCAAACGCCACCTTCGGCGAATGCATGGTGAGTGAGTAGCATTAAACTAAGCACAAAAAAGCGTTTTTTCATTTGATGTTTAGGCACAATTTTTATATAGGCTGATTTCTAGAACGATTAAGATTCACAATCGAGACTTTAAGTGACTGACCTGAAAATTACACCTAAGAGACTAGCATTATTTAGGGGCTTCAAGTCATTGAAAAGTTCGTATTGCGTAATGGTTGCAATTGTAAATGAGAACAGTTATCATTAGCAAATGAATTGGGGTTGAATGCAAGGACTTTTACACAGTTTTACATTCAGTTCGTGCATTCCTTATTTTTAGCCAGTCAACGGTCAGTTCTCTAGCCAACCACTGAGTTATTTTATAGGAGATTTATCTTGAGTATTCAGGCTTAAGTTGACGGCAATTCGAAAGGCAGCAATAGGATGCCTTTCGGCAAATCTGTAGTTTTAAGTATTACAAAATAAGTAAGTGAAACATGTAAAAAATAATTTAATAAGCACGTCAAGCCAGCCAACGGTATTTTCCTCTAGCCAGCCAGATATTTTGAATCAAGAGGAAAGTACCATGAGTTATATTCGTAGTCGTAAACACAACCCCGCCCGTATCGCTGCGCTAGTTGCTGCAACATTGTCCTTTGGTGCAAACGCTGCTAGCGAAACTAATGAGGCCGCAGATCAACTTCCAGAAGTGAATGTGACGGCAACGCCAGAGGTGCCTTTTAAGGCTAATACGTCAGCTAGCTCTAAATTTACAAAGCCGTTAATCGATACCACACAAACTGTGCAAGTGATTAAAAAAGAAGTGCTACGTGAGCAAGGCGTCATTTCATTAACAGATGCTTTACGTAATACGCCAGGTATCACCATGCAATTGGGTGAGAATGGCAACACTTCAGCAGGTGATACTTTCTCGATGCGCGGTTTTGCAACACAAAACTCATTGTTTGTAGATGGCATTCGTGACCTAGGTGCAGTAACGCGTGACGTGTATAACTTAGAGCAGATTGAGGTGGTGAAAGGCCCAGCAGGTGCAGATATCGGTCGCGGTGCGGCGTCTGGATACGTTAACTTAATCAGCAAATTGCCAAGTTTGGATAGTGTGAACATGGCGACCATTAGCTATGGTACCGCGGATAAAAAACGTGCAACGATTGATTTAGGCGAAAAGCTAGGAGACACAGTAGCCGTTCGTTTGAATGCAGTAGGTTTTGATGGCAATGTTGATAAGCGTGATGAAGTAGAGAACCAGAACTTCTCAATCGCACCTTCTATTGCTTTTGGTTTAGGAACACCAACTCGTCTGTATTTGTACTCACAACACGTGCGTCAGGATAATGTCCCTGACGGCGGTATTCCAACCATTGGTATGAGTGGCTTTTATAACGCATCTACCTCTTTAAACGGCGGTAGAAAAGTAGACCGTGAGAACTTCTACGGTAGCGACAATGATTATGAAAAAGTAGATGCAGATATGTTTACTGCTAAATTTGAACATGATCTTAATGACAAAACGACAGTACGTAATATTTCACGCTACGGCAAAACCAATATGGACCGTGTTGCTACAGGTATTAACACCGGCGCAACGGGCTTGGTTGCAGTCACTGCAGATCCAGCGACTTGGACAGTGAATCGCTCACGTCAGCGTATTGATCGTGATGATGAAATTTTAGTAAATCAAACTAGCCTGAATACTATGTTTGATCTTGCTGGGTTCAAAAACACATTCACGGGTGGTCTTGAGTTTATGTATGAAAGCCAAAAAAGCAAAGGCTTTGGTACTACGGCACAGACGGTGAATGGTGTCACTTATGCCGCAATTAGCAACCCAGCAGCTAATTTGTATAACCCTAACTCAAATGATTTGTTAGGTATTCCATATGCGATTCCTGGAACCGACACTGATGGCAGAACAATCACCGCTGCAATGTATGCTTTCGATACAGTAGATATCACAGACAAATGGCAAGTGAACGCAGGTTTACGTTACGAGCACTACAATACTAAAACTAATGGTGGCACGATTGTCACTGCCACTAACCAAGCTCAGTTTCCGGGGTATGCGGTTGGATCAATTGCGCCAACAAAAGGCAGTAACTCTGATAACTTGTTAAGTTGGAAAGTGGGAGGGCTGTATAAGCCAGCGCCTAATGGCAGTATTTATGCGTCATATGCAACTTCATACACGCCACCAGGAAGTGCAAACTTTGCACTCTCTGCAACAGCCAACAATCAAAACAATGGCGCGATGGACCCACAAAAAACTGATAACGTTGAGTTGGGTACTAAGTGGGACATACTCAATAATCAACTTAACTTAACTGCGGCAGTATTCAGCACAGAAAATAGCAAACAAGCTTCATTTGACGATCAGGGACAGGCTGTACAAAATGGTCGTACCCGTGTGAACGGGATTGAGTTAATGGCGGTAGGGCAGTTAACCAAAGCTTGGCAGTTGTCTGCGGGCATTACTGAAATGCGTGCAAAAGCACTAGACCAGCAAAATGATACAGGTGTTGTAACTGATGGCGTGCGCTGGACACCAGAGACAAGTGCAACGGTATGGAGCCAATATAGTTTTGGTGATTTTACACTTGGTGGTGGCGCACGTTATATGGGCGAGCAAAAACGCCTAGTGACGAAAGTCGATGCTTCCACACAAAATATGCCGGAAATTCCATCTTATTGGGCAGCTGATGCAATGGCATCTTATAAGGTGAACAAGCAACTTAATTTACGTCTCAATGTGTACAACATTTTTGATAAAGAATACATTGAAACGTTGAACAACGGCGGCGGTCGGGTGCGTCTAGGTCAGCCACGATCAGCCTTGTTAACAGCTGAATTCATGTTCTAGTCATGTAAGTCTTCAAGCCCGCCAGTTAAATGCTGGTGGGCATTTTTATTTTGGTAGGTTTCAATCATGATGTTACATATTCCCGAAGTATTATCTAAAGCAGATGTACTTGCCATGCGCAACTTACTTGATGCAGGTGCATGGGTAGACGGCTCATCTACGGCAGGCGTTTTAGCGGCAGCGGTGAAATGTAACTCGCAGTTCTCGTCAGAGTCTGCGCAATATCTTGGTTTATCTCAAGCCATCGCTACTGCACTTGAGCGGCAGCCTTTATTTGTATCCGCCGCACTGCCTGATCGGATATTGCCTCCCATGTTCAATCGTTATGCTGGTGGTGGTACGTATGGTAACCATATTGATAATGCCATCCAGCGTGATCGACTCACTGGTGACCGCTTACGTACAGATGTGTCGGTCACGGTGTTTTTATCAGAGCCAGAAGATTACGAAGGTGGTGAGCTCATTGTAGAAGATACCTATGGCAGCCATGAGGTTAAGTTACCGGCAGGCGATGCGATTGTGTATCCATCAACAAGTTTGCATCGTGTCGAGCCTGTGACATCCGGTGCGCGCGTTGCTTCATTTTTATGGGTGCAGAGCTTGGTAGCAGATGCTTGGCAACGCAATATGTTATTTGATTTAGATATGGCTTTGCTTAAATTGCGAGCTCAGGTTGGAAATACCTCAGAAATCGTCACGTTAACTGGGCACTACCATAATCTATTAAGACAATGGAGCAAATGATGGCACAGTTACCATTAACTGCTATTCCTCCAGATATTGTGAGTGCCGCAGATTACGAGCGATATGCGCAACATTACATTGAAGCCGCTGCATGGGCCTACTTACAAGGCGGTGCTGCTGACGAACTCACGTTGGCGGCTAACTGTGAGTCGTGGTCAAGTTTAAAGCTTTGGCCGCGTGTGCTATCAGATGTTGCGCATGGTCATACGCGCTGTACTTTGTTTGGTGATGCGTTGGCACATCCAATTATTCTTGCGCCAGTGGCAACACAGCGGCTGTTTCATCCTGAAGGTGAAGTGGCTAGTGTGCTTGCTGCAGGCGTGATGGGAGGTGTAGCTGTTGTTTCTACGCAAGCGTCTTTCACTTTAGAGGATGTGGCGACGCAAGCACATGGCCCGTTGTGGTTTCAATTATATTGGCAAGGTGGACGGACAGAGACACTGGAACTGATAAAGAGAGCAGAGGCTGCGGGTTACAGAGCGCTGGTGTTCACTGTAGATGCTCCAGTTTCTGGGGTGCGAAATCGTGAGCAACGAGCTGCGTTTAGCGTGCCAAGTAGTGCTGCACAGGTCAATGTTAAAACACTCACATTGCCAACATTAGCGCAAGGCATGAGTGCAGTATTTGATGGATTCATGTCGTTAGCGCCAACATGGGATGATATTGAGTGGCTGATTCAGCAAACTCATCTTCCGATTATTCTCAAAGGCGTGCTTCATCCCAAGGATGCCAAATTAGCCGTTGCAGTTGGCGCTGCAGGTGTGGTTGTCTCCAATCATGGTGGTCGTGTGTTAGACAGTGCATTAGCAACATTCGATGTATTGGCTGGCGTTGTGTCAGTCGTAGATGGCGCAGTGCCAGTGTTGATTGATGGTGGCATTCGGCGTGGTACTGACATCGTTAAGGCACTGGCACTGGGTGCGTCTGCCGTCATGATAGGACGCCCATATATTCACGCACTGGCAACTGCGGGCGCACTGGGAGTGGCTCATCTTATTCGGCTGTTGCGGGAGGAATTGGAAATCTCTATGGCACTCACTGGCTGCAAAACCTTAGATGACATCAATGTAGATGTTTTATATTGAGGTGATGCTTTAGTGGCACATGTTGTATCGCAACAACCAGAGGATTTAGGGACTTTAATAAGTATTTCGTAGTGTTGTAATTGAGTGATTTAGTAAGATTTTTAACAATATTTTGTATTAGAGAACGATTTAAATATGGAAAAAACATTAGCACAAAAAAATAGTCAACGCGGTAAAACACTTAGACTTTTAAGAAAGATTCATGGCTGGTTAGGCCTATGGGGCGCTTTACTTGGCCTGCTGTTTGGTATTAGCGGATTTCTGCTTAATCATCGCTCTGTCATGAAAATTCCTGCTGCAAAAATGGAAGAAACTGAAATTCAGTTAGCGATGGCAATGCCATTACCAGATAACCAGAAAGCGTTTGTAAAGGCCATTCAAACTGCATTGGAGATTAAACAAGACCCGATGAAACCGAGACCTAACCGAGGCGGTAACGCGGAGGGGGCAGGTAAACAGGAGCGTGGTAGCATGCAAATGCGAGAAGGTAATGCGAGACGTGAGGGTAGACCTGAGCGTGAAAGTGATCAAGATCCCGAGACGAAAGCAGATCGTGGTGGTCACTCAGAGCGCGAGGCGAGATTTATGGATAAATCAATTAAACAGCCTGAAACGTTTAAAGTTGGTTTTCAACTACCGAATGCTTCAATTCAGGCAGAGTATGTTGTTGGCAATCGCTTTGCCACGGTAAAACGTGAAGATGCCAACATCTGGGCCTTTATCTCACGTATGCATAAAGGTGTGGGTGCCAATACTGCTTGGGTGTTGCTTGCAGACTCAATCGCTGGCGCTATGTTAATTCTATCTATTACCGGCGTTTTATTGTGGACCAAAATGCGTGGCTCACGCCTAGCGATGCTTGGATTGGTTGGAGGTTCCACATTACTGACGGTATGGATTACCATGTCCATGATGTAAGTGACATGACTCGGTAGTTTCCATTAAGTGGCGCTGGCTAGTTGTTAAGTAATTACAGGTTGATGTAATTCTGTAGCTGTTTAATCAATTCTTGTTGGTAAGTAATGGTTTCTTTTACCAAGTCGCCAATAGAAAGTACGCCAAGTACTTTATCATTCTCAACCACAGGTAAATGTCGAATGCGATGTTCTGTCATCAAGGACATCGCATGTTCTACTGTATCAGTAGGTTTGGCAGACAATACCTTGCTGGTCATCACCTCGCTAATCGCCGTAGTTTTAGATGATTTACCTTTCAGAATTACTTCCCGTGCATAGTCTCGTTCAGAAAAAATGCCTACCAGGTTTTCTCCATCAAGCACGATTAAAGCGCCAATTTTGTATTCAGCTAATATCACTAATGCATCAAATACAGGGCGGTGAGGTGCGATTGAAATGACTTCTTTATATTTTTTACCATCTAGTAATTGTTGTAGCGTCTTCATGCTAATCTCCTTTTGTGATGCGCAAAAAAGTGTCGTCCAAAAAGTGTCGTGCAAAAACTATAGTAAAAGACTAAATATACACCAATAATTATTTTTACCAATAAGGGCAATCAACTATTGAGACATGTGATGTGTCCTAACTTAATGTATTGGCTCGACTTTATCAGATTGTTTAGCGCTACCTCTGAGGTAGACTAAGGTTTGATTAGTACATGGTTCCCGTAAATTGATTAGCCACAATTTAAGATAAAATAGCGTTAAATTAAATAAGGCCACCAATAACAAGGGAGTTTATGGACGTTACCAATAAAATTACACCATCGATTTCTCCCACCTCTACACCAGTCTCTTTCGGACAAGCATTTATTTACTGGCTTAAGTTAGGGTTTATTAGCTTTGGTGGTCCAGCCGGTCAAATTTCTATCATGCATCACGACTTGGTTGAGAAGAGGCGTTGGATATCTGAGACACGCTTTTTGCATGCACTCAATTATTGCATGGTGTTGCCGGGCCCAGAAGCGCAGCAGTTAGCAACCTATATCGGTTGGCTAATGCATCGAACTTGGGGTGGCATTGTTGCTGGGGTATTGTTTGTACTACCATCATTCTTTATTCTGACTGGTCTCGCATGGGTATACATGGCTTACGGATCAGTCCCCGCCGTCGCTGGGGCACTATATGGCATTAAACCTGCCGTGGTTGCCATTGTCCTACTTGCCGCTTATCGAATAGGGTCACGCGCATTAAAGAATCAAGTGCTGTGGGCGATTGCGGCGTTAGCTTTCATTGCAATTTTTGTATTAAACCTACCATTCCCTCTCATTGTGGCTGTTGCTGCTTTCATTGGCCATGTTGGAGGTCGTTTAATTCCGCAGTATTTCAAAGTCGGCGGTGGTCATGGCGCATCTAAAAAAGATGATGGCGCTGCACTTATCGATGACGATACACCAACGCCAGCGCATGCAAGGTTCAGTTTAGCAAAAATGGTACGTATTGCTGCGGTTGGCATCGGCATTTGGCTAGGTGCAATGACGGTGTTGATAGCGCTTTATGGGTGGGATGCTGCATTTACCCAAATGGCTTGGTTTTTTACTAAAGCCGCATTGCTGACCTTTGGTGGCGCTTATGCAGTGTTGCCATACGTGTATCAAGGCGCGGTAGAGCACTATCATTGGCTTACACCAGTGCAAATGATCGATGGTCTTGCACTGGGTGAAACAACGCCTGGCCCACTTATTATGGTGGTGACTTTTGTGGGTTTTGTTGGTGGTTGGGTTTCTCAGGTATTTGGCGCTGATGCAGTTTTTGCATCTGCTTTTGTAGCGGCATCAATCGTAACGTTTTTTACATTCTTGCCAAGTTTTATCTTTATCTTCATGGGCGCACCATTTATTGAAACTACGCATGGCAATTTAAAGTTCACTGCACCATTGAGCGCGATTACGGCAGCAGTGGTAGGCGTGATTCTAAATTTAGCATTGTTCTTTGCATATCATGTATTTTGGCCTATTGGACTAGCTGGTGCGATTGATTGGTTTTCTATTGCGCTAACAGGGTTAGCCATGCTTGCCGTTTTTCGCTTCAAAGCGAATGTTATTTCCGTGATATTGGCATGTGGTATTTTGGGGATGCTATTTAAACTTTTGGCTTAACCTAATCGCTTGTGTTCCAGCAGGTAGTTTTGGACATTACAACATGCTGGAATACAAGCTCATGATGGATGTTATGGGGCAGACTGTTCAAGAACTTCCACAGCATCGCATGCCTACAACAATTTTTTTGCAGCTGGTGTGCAGAGTAAGCGCCAACTAACTTGTGACACATTTCTTTCATATTTCTAACATATCAGTTTAATAATTCGACATTAAACTCACTCACAGTTAAACGTATTAAATAAAGTGAGGTTTGAAATGAGTAGAATATTGTGGAATATGCTAATTGAGTGCTTAAACTGGGGTCTAGTGGCCGTGTTGATTGGGTTTTATATCACAGGTATCTTTGCTTAGCGCCTAAATTGGCTTTGCGACTACTTTGCTGGTTTAGTGTTGTCACAGCTGTTTGCTAGCCATTTGCCATCAACATTTGCTTGCTCGTTGATTGGGTTGTTTTGGATAGAACCAGCAAATTTAGTCACCCCAGTAAAGGTTTCTGCATTTGTAAAATTTCCTTCAGCAGTACCGTGACCATTTAGTTCTGCGTTCACGCATGTGAATGCCATATGGTAGTAATGACCATTTTGCGTTACTTTATTAACCGTGCATCCCGCTTGGTTTTGAACAGCACCGGGCAAGATCTTTTGCTTTGCCATTTCTTCAGTCATGCAGGTTGTGGACTTTGCTGCACCATTTTTAATTTCTGGCACATCAAACCCATATTCCTTAGCCAACGCATTTAAGTTGTCCATTTGCGCTGCTGGGATTTGCGATGCAAAATTTAATAGGTCAGAAGTAGTAGTCACTTCCCATAGTCCAGGTTTAATAGAAACATCTGCTGCGTTGACAGAAGCGGTAAATGACGTGAAAACAAGCGTTAGTGCATATAAACTGCGGTGCATTCAATATCCTAAATTAAGCGTTACTATATTGAGAAAGCGTAATGCTCAGTTAGTTCAGCAAGGTAATCAATCATGTTATTTGTTTTAACAAATAACATTGCAAATTCACGATCATTTATTAATGATCTACTCAAGATTATTTATTCAATGTCCTTCAGTGTATGGAGTAACAGCGATATACAGTCATTGCGATAGCGCTAGTCATTCCTTAAGCCGTGCTTCAAACGCGTCAATCGGTATAGGTTTGCCAAACAAATAGCCTTGATAACAATAGCAGCCGTTATCGAGTAGTATCTGTCTCTGTTCTTCTGTTTCCACACCTTCAGCAATGACGTTCAGGTTTAATGTGTGTGTCATGGCGATAATGGTCCGCACAATCGCTTGGTCACTAACGTTGTTAGTAATTTCGTGCACAAAAGATTGGTCAATTTTTAATTGATCAATCGGTAGGCGTTTTAAGTATTGTAAAGAAGAGTAACCAGTGCCAAAGTCATCTAAAGAAAACTTAATACCAATCTTTTGTAAGGCATGCATGGTCGCAATTGTTTTGTCCAACTCATTCACTAACATGCTTTCTGTTAGCTCTAGCTTCAGTAGCTCAGGGTCAATCCCATTTTTCTTAATAGCAGATGCGACCTGTGCCACAAAGTTATCTTGCAAGAATTGTTGAGCAGTAACATTCACAGATAAAGTTAAATAGTTAGTTTGTGCTGATTTTTTCCAGGCTTTAAGTTGCGCGCAAGCACTGTCTAATACCCATTTCCCTATTGGGACAATCAGCCCAGTTTCTTCTGCGATAGGTATAAATTCATAGGGTGACACCATGCCACGTTTTGGATGTTGCCAGCGGATGAGTACTTCTGCACCCAAAGGTTTGCCATCAGTATCAACCTGAATCTGGTAATACAGCACGAACTCTTTAGCGCTAATGGCCTGATTAAGTTCACGTTCAAGCGTGACATAAGCGTTTAGGCTTTCCTGCATTTTAGGGTCGTAAAAGCAAATGCTGTTACTACCATTTCGTTTCGCCTGGTTGACCGCAATATCGACTTGTTTGAGCAACTCCTCTGCATCATGATTCATGTCATGGAACAAGCAAATGCCCACACTGATTGTGTTTTGGTATAAATGTGTTTGCAATTGAAATGGCTGATTAAGATTTTGTTGAATCTTTGAGACGATACGTTCGACTTGTCCAGCTGATTCAACCGCCTTAGCACTTAGATTCTCTAATAACACAATAAACTCATCGCTCCCAATTCGAGAGACGGTGTCACCTTCGCGCGTGCAAGAGATTAACCTTTTAGACACCTCTTGCAGCAATACATCACCTACTTTGTGCCCCAATGTGTCGTTGATTGATTTAAAGTTATCAAGATCGATAAAAAGTAGCGCGCCATGCTGACCACTTCGGTTGCTGGCACTTAATGCATGTTTCAGTCGGTCTATCAGTAAGCGTCTGTTGGGTAGGTTAGTCAGCACATCATAGTTTGCAAGCTGATGAATCACTTCCTGGGATTTTGTCTGTTCGGTGATATCCATCCCTACCGACAGTAGAATAGCTTCACCTTTGTTATCGTCGTGCAGGCAGGTATGCCTCCAAGAAATGTTACGACGGGTTTTATTAGCGGCAATGAACACTGATTTATGTGCATAACTATATAGCTTGCTATTGGCTACCTCTGATAGCTTAGCTTTTAACGCAATCAACTCGCTTTCAGGTAAATCACTGTACATTTGATCGTCTTTATTCTTACCTGACAGTGTAACCCCAAACTGGTTGATCGATAAAATACGGCCATCTACGTTAGTCGTGGCAATAATAGCCTCAGCGTGATTGAGTAATTTAGTGGCAAACTCTTTTTCTTTTGATACTTCGTTAAAAAGATTTTTCAGAGAAAGGTTTTTTTCAACTACTTCATGCTCTAGCGACTCAAGCTTATAAGATAAGTCGATAGCTGACTGGTCAAGAATATCAACTTCATCTTTTAAAAGATGCGGGTGCAGTTTTATATTGGCGCGTAACGCTTGAAAAGCTCCTTGTCCAAGAAGTGGAATAGAAGACGCAATTCTGCGTAGTCGTTTTAGCGGGATACTAAGTAGTATGTAAAGTAGTGCAAGTATTAGCACAGTAGCAACCATGGCAAATACCATCACCTGCTTGCTATTTTTTTCTACTGTTGCCAAATCATCAGCAATATTTTCAATCACAATCAACTGCATTTCATCAGCCGAGTGAGATGTTTCAAGCTTAACCAAACTTATCTCATAAACATCTTCTGCATCAACATAACGCACAGGCTTCTTTGATAATTCTGCAAAAGAGTAAACACTAGCTACCTTAGCGATTAACGGAATCAATAGTTTAGGACTGGACGCTGCTGCAAAGTGCATTCCCCACAGCGGTTGCTTAATGCTGCTTGAGTCTGACGAAAAAATAATCGCTAAATCGGCGTTTGACGTTTTTTTGAAGGATAAAACTGTATCAGCTAGCGATGCCCCAATTGAAAATGCACCTGCCATTTCACCTTTCTGTAGGATGGGGGCGAATGCATAAATGTTACATGTGTCAGCACATGCAATTAACCCGTTTGAAACCTCTTTGTTAAGAACGGTTTCCCAGTTTTTTTCCCATGATTTTGACTGGACTGATCGATTGGTTTTTGGCTCGTTACCCCATGTTGCAATCACATGCCCATCTGGTGCATATAGCTTGGCATTTTCAACCCCCATGTCAATCTGAAAGCTTGACCAAAAGCTCTCAAAATAATGGTAAAAGGCTGGGCTGTCATATTTCATAAGCCCGTTATTCATATTAATAAAAGTAGGCAACGTGGCAGCTAATTGCCTAATTCGCTCCACATCCATACTAATCAAGCCATTAATTTGCTTCGCATGTTTTATCTGTGCTTCTTTTCTGGTTTGTTCAAATTGTAGTAGGAGCTGGTGTTGAAAATAATATGAGCTAGCAATGCTAAGAATTGCAGAAACGCTAAACAGAATTAACAGTAGCTTCCAGCGTAAGCTAAGAAAATGCGTAGGTTGTGTCACTTGATTCTGCACGGGAGATTAAAACCGCCAAGAGCCCATTAACATCAACATGTCCCACTTACGCTCCATTTCTCGTGGGTTTGTATTGTCTAGTGATGATAGCCAACCCGTTCCATCGAGATGATGCCACTCCCCTCTTAGCATAAATGTTGGCGTTACATCGTAACGTAACCCTAGCATCCAGTCTTTTGCGAAAAACATGTGAGCAGGCAAACCTGTTGCTGCTGAGAGCTTTTTCCCATCGCGGTCACTTTTGTTATTAAAGCTGGCATCATAGCGTGCGACTGCTTGCAAAGAGGGGGTGAGTTGATAGCTACCCTGAACATAATAGCCCTCGATGACATTGCTAAAGTTCGGTGCAAAGTTTCTTGTAATAGATGACTTCATTTGGGAATACTCTGCTGTAAGCTCCCATTTTTCGTGACTGTACTGTGCTGAAATAATCTTGGGGTCTAAATGCACAAATAAATGTGGGTCAACTTCATGTGAGGCTTCCTGATAGTTAAGGTCTATATTGGCCGCAGTAAAAGCTAGGCGTAAGCGGTCATCCGGTGTTGTGTAGATGATGCGCATTAAACGTGAGGCTTTGTCAGACTCCATCTCCCCAGGTTCGTCTTTTCTGATAAATGTTGCTTCACTACCTCGGTCAACGTTTGCTTTTCCCACTACCATGTCAACATTGATTGCCCCCAAACTTCCTTCTCGATTAAAGTAAATTCCAGCACCATCGGATGAAAGCGCAATACTGCGCGCTTTGTCAAAGTAAATAGATTGCGGCAATATAATGCTGGGACGGGTAAATGCAACGTCACGCGTTGTTGTATAAAGCCCAAATGGATTTTTGACGCGACCAAGCCTAACCCCAAATTGGGTAGCTTCATTTGAGTAAACCGTATAGTCAACCAACGCGTAATCTAGTAGTAAGCCATTTTCGTTCACGTTTCCAGCATCAAGTTGGATGACCTGAGCAGAAAATTGCAAATCTGGTCTAGGGCGGTATGAAGCATTAATGCCAATTTCACGAAAGTTAAAACTAATACTATTGTCACTGTCACCATAAAACTTATTATCTGTACTTGATACGATGCCCTGGCTTGCAAAGCCATGAATTTGCACCTTCCCATCGTTAAACTCCACTGCTAATAGGGCTGTTGAGCATGTCGAGCTAAACAAAAACACTATCCAAGTAGCATAGATTCGTAACATATTAGTGCACCTCAACCATACGAATTTTAATTCCATCAATTTTTGATCTTGGAAGATAGCCAATTGCACCGGGGGTGTTGGCAATATTGGTCATCATTTGATCTATATTTGCCACTTCTCGAGGTGCTTGCCCCGTGCCTGAGTAAACCTGACGATCCCACGCAGAGCGAAGTTTATAAGGGAATGTTTCTAAAATTTCTTTTGCGAAAATGAGGTGGTGTGCATTTCGATCAGGCAATACAAACACAACAACAGGGCTGCCATTCGCCCATTGCCTTGCCTTCATGCTAAATATTTGCCGAGAAAAACTACGTGAAATATGACTTTCAACAATATTTTGATTAACAGCCAATACGATTTCTTCGTCGCTAGCTGCAACGCTACCGTTAAGCAGTAACAAAATACATAAGATAAGAGCTTTATTAAAGATCATTGCTGAATTTAAGTACGCAAATGATGCATATAACTCTTAATTAATACCAGGATTCTGATTTTGATTCTGAATAAACATCATCGAAATTAACCTTTGTTATTATTTGGCAAGTCTTATATAAGTCCAATATATCTGATACTGACATATTTTGTCTATAAATGATGTTAGCTAATAAAGTCTGTCGAACAGTGTTACGCTAAAGTATTAATTTAACTTAAATTTATAAATTAGAAAATATAAGTTCGAAGCTGTCGGGCTCGGCAAAAAAATGCTAAAAATTTATCCCCTTTGTAATAAAGGCTGTAGAGCATTTAATATTATCAATATTTAATCAAGCAACTGCTAAGGGGCATAGCGGTCATTTGAAATTAAACAACTTCAAATGAATCGACCAATCACTTGTGTCCTTAATTGCTATTTATTACTATACGTACGCACACGACCGCTTAATATCTGTTAGAGGCTTAGGAAAGGCCAAAATGGAATTCCGTATCTTTGTAAGTTACTCAACACTGGATCTTGCACAAGTTGAATTATTGCGCTCTCAGTTGAGCAACACACCTATCAACCTATTTATTGCGGAGCACTCTGTAACTCCAGGAGAGAATCTCTCTGAGAAGATCAAGGATGGCATATCTGGCTGCGACCTATTTGTCGTTGTCTGGAGCAAAAATGCCAAAGAGTCAGGCTGGGTATCTCAGGAAATAGGTCAAGCACTAGCTCTAAGCAAGCCGATCCTTCCATTGGTCCTTGACAAAGAACACCCCCCATCCGGGTTTGTTTCAAACGTAAAGTACATACCCATGTTTGAGGATGTGCCCCAAGCTCTGTATAAGGCAGAAGAAATCATTACGCGTGAATACACCAAGAAGCATGAGCGCTTACAGGCTGAGAAAAAGAGAAAAGAATCTGACGACATGGCGAAACTAGGAATCGCAGCCTTTCTTCTTTGGCTAGGCACAAGAAGTTGAAATCCTCTTACCACGCGCTTATGGGGACCTCCGAAAGGAGCCGCTGATTAGCTTCACATTAACCACCAGAGATTCGCTCTATGACTGACCAATCACCGTGACTCAAGCGGGAAAATCCGTAAGGTTGGAACAGATCAGTACAAGAATCGGCTTCTTGCATACATTGATTCGCGACATAAAGGCGATGGGAGTGTGGCCATAGATGAGTCGGAACTAGAGTTTCTAGCAGCACGTCTAGACGCAATCTATGAGATGACGTGCAAAGGAGTTTACGTTGATGTTTCGCTCGATGAAGCCCGTCTTGTTGTTATTCACACATACTTGTTCATTGGCGAAATAGCTCGTTTTCCTCGCCATTTTGTTGTTGGCTAACCCTGTAATCTACTGGGCGCTCCGCGTTAAGGCCTCGCAGCATCGATGATTTTCCACGTTGACAGAATCTTTGTGCGTGCATGGTCCTTTGTTTCGAATTTAAAGAATGGAAACTGTTATGACAAAGGGTCTTAAAAAAGAATTTATCACAGTCACTTTTGGATCGGTCACCATTAGAACTGAACAACCTAGTCCTGAAGTCATCAGAAAAAATATTATTGATGGACAAAGGGCTTTTGCTCGAGCAATTGAAGCATTCAAAACCAAGGGCGTAAAACTGAATGTATCCAAAGGAACAGCACTTTACCAAGCAAATCCTAATAATCCCGCGTTATTGATTCGTAATATTGACGGAAAGATAGATCAAGGTGTTTTTGAAAACGGTCAGTTTCGAGTGATTCAGTAGATGTGTGGATTACACTTGAGCATTTCTAATAAAAAACATCCATGATTAATGAAAACAGCTAGTTGTCTACCGAACCGTGGCTAGTCCATTTCGTCATGCCATACGTCTTTCAATGGGCTTACATATATATCTTCAGCTTGAAAAACGTCCTCTATGCCGGACAAAGCTGCCTTTCAATATTGAGGCAAAAAAGCCTCACTGGTCAAGCATAATGGTATCTCCATCAGTCACACCGACCACTCTTCCAGTGATTAGGTCTGCATAGGCTATAGTTTAATTAAACTAAAAGGAGGTAGTTATGGCAAAGGAACGATTTGCTGAGGAGTTTAAATCTGAAGCAGTAAGTCAGGCAGTTGAGCGTGGCTATATATCTTGCAGATGTTACTAAGCGATTGAGTGTTTCTGCGCAAAGTCTTTACAAATGGGTGCGAGCATCAAGCCCATCTGATCAGGAGAAGTAGAAACTGAGTTGGTTGAAGTTCTACTTGAGAACCGTAGATTACTTGCGCAGAAAGAGCGGGATATCTTAAAAAAGGCCGTCGCATACTATGGAGTAAAGTATGCGTTCATAGAATCTTGGAAGGAATAGCATGGTGTTGCTGTATTCTTTAGATTGATGGGTAAGTTGATCTCATCAAATAATTTTCGTAATTTGATGAGATCATCTAATCTTCCCTAGTTGTGGACGTGTTCACTAATAACCATTGGTTAATAAATCAAATTGATGCGGACTTAATCAAAAAAACTTATTATCTAAATGCTTTTCTAATATAGTAAGCATATAGACTATACTCCAAATTGGCGTCCTAGGACGCCCTGTCAAACAGGCAAGGCGTCTATAACTACCCAATGTCATCGTTTCAGTGTCGGGTAACCATTAATGAATACCCAGTCCGTGCGTTTGGCTGGGGTATGACAACCCATACAGGTTTCCTTGAAACTTTTTGAAACATTTCTGGAAGGATCCTTAGCATCATAGAGCGCCCAGCCCCAGCCCTCCTGCCAGTGTGCGTTCCCAGGGAAGCGACCCTTGTTGTCCTTTACCATCACAAACCAAATATTGGTCGACCCGGCCCAATGAGCCTTGCCAGTAGTCTGCTCCCCTGATTCAACCTTGCGGACTTCTTTAACCAATATGCTACCGTCGGGGAATTTTCCAGTTTTACGATAGGCATTTACTGCTTCTTTCTGGGCATATACATCATGAAAACCATGGCCAGGGGCCCCGGCGTCTAAAACAACCCAGGAGCCCATGTGATTCCAGTTTAATCTATAGTCCTTGGGAAGACTAATGTTACCTTTCTGGTCCACTATAGTGCCGAACGTGTTATTAAGCAGATCAATATCCGTAGAGGAAATCTTGTCTGCGGCCATGACATTATTACCTACCAGCCAGAGCGTAGCTGCTGCGATTACTTTAATGTGTTTCATTTGATGTTTCTCCTTGATAATATGTGCTGACAAACCAATGCTGTCGCCACAATCTGGTTAAAGCTCAACTTCAACCAGAGGGAAGTCCACGTCCGTGTTTGCGAGGTTGTTGGTGTAGTTGGTTAGGATATTAAGTGCGACGTTCGCAATGATTTCTATTACAGTACCGTCGTCAATCCCTGCGCGGCGAACTTCTTCCAAGTCCTCAGCACTCAGATGCCCCCGTTTTTGCACTACCTTACGGGAAAACGACACAATGGCATTACTCTTTGAAGCAGCGCCTGTTCCGAAACGTGCGCTTAGTATCTCCGCATCGCTCAGACCTGCTCCTTTACTTATCGCGGTATGTGCACTAAGGCAATACTGGCAGCCATTCTCCTGTGCTACGACTAAGGCTACTATTTCACGCTGACGTGTGTTTAGGAATCCTGACCCTAAGGATTCAGAAAGCCGTAGGTAACCATGCAAGGCTGCCGGAGAATTTGCTAACGTTAGAAACAGATTAGGGATCATTCCGATCTTTGACTTGACCGCAATTAGGGTTTGTGACGTATTGGAATCGGTCGCACTTAGTGCGATGGGTGAAATTGTTGGCATGTAATACTCCTAAATATTTAAGTGCAATCGCACAGGGGATATAATATTTGCATTATTAATATTAATGGAATCAATTAGTCTAAATAAGTAGACAATAAGTATCATTAATGAGTGCTTTACGAAGGCAAGGTTTTACAATTACTGCCTAGTAGTGACAATCTGCAGTATGTGATTGCAACCGAAGCCATTTTTAGTGCATATTTACTGATAATTTGCAAAGGAGATTCAACTATTTTGCGCTATGAAGAATCCCACTATGTGCACATGATGCTTACAAGTCATTACAGACTTGGTTTTAGAACATTCGCAGCTTGTGTTTGCGGATCAGGGAATTTAATTGGTAAGTCCTGATTGCCATGTACAACTCCAGTAGTAAACTGCGCGAATTGATGCAGCGGCTGCAGTACGTGTCTGGCTTGCACCTGAGGCTCCAAGGAATAGTGATTTCCACTTATGCCTCGCTGTGTGATTTTTGTATCTTGGTTTTGGGCTTTTGAGGGTTGCAATACGTTAGCCGCCTGAATCAATGGGTCCTTAGAAGTCGTGGCAGCATGCAAGTTGCTGCTTCCGAAGGAAATTAGTAGCAATGCGCTTGCCGCGATCGATAAAGAATGATTTTTAATTTGCTTGGGCATGTTAGTGTCCTATAAATGATTAAAGAAGCAGAATTATTCACTAATAATATAAACTAATGGTATCATTGAGTATTAATTAATATACTGAAAGTTCCAAATGACCGATAGGCTTGCTGGTTTTTTCCGGCATTACACATTCAGCGCAAGAACTTTTTATACTGGTAATCTATGTAGTCAAGAGACCTTCGACAAGAAAGGAGGCACTGGACATCTGCATCTACTGCGTAAAGGTCGGTTGAAGGTGAAATCCCCAGAGCACGAAACGGTGCTTGTGGAAGAGCCGGCTCTAATCTTCTATCCTCGACCAACAGTGCATAGCTTCCTGATAGATGATAGAGAAGGGGTGGATTTAGTGTGTGCTTTCATAGAGCTTGGGGGGGCAGCCGGCAACCCGTTGGCGCGCGCACTACCTGGTTTCATATTGATGCCTTTTCGAGAGTTTCCCAGCCTTGCAGGAACCCTGGATTTATTGTTTGCAGAAGCATTCGATTCTCATTGCGGAAGGCAGACCGCGATTGATTGCTTAACAGAATATTTGCTGATTCAGGTGCTTCGCCATGTGATGGATGATGGCTCTAACCAAATTGGACTGTTGTCGGGGCTAGCGGATAAACGCCTCGCCAAGGCGTTGGCAGCCATGCATGAAAGTCCGGCACATCAGTGGTCGCTGGAATTGTTGGCAAGCACTGCAGGAATGTCACGTGCACGTTTTGCTGTGCATTTTCGCGAAACTATAGGCATGACGCCAGGTGATTACCTTGTCCAGTGGAGGGTTGGCATGGTACAGGAGATGCTAAGACGTGGGCTTCCTATCAATCTGATTGCTCACAAAGTTGGCTATGGGAGCTCAAGCGCATTGTCCAGGGCATTTCGCGCTCAGACTGGCCTGTCTCCAAGTGACTGGAGTAAGCAAGCAGCGGATTGAGATTAAAGAAGTTATCTCAGCATCATTTTTGGGCAATCCGAGTTATATGTGTGAATAAAGCAATTTAAATGAGACGGCTACATTTAACTATGGGACTATCTATAATAATATTTCTCATAGAGGCCGATAAATATAAGACCTATAACAAAATGGCTTATGCCATGTATGATATTACTAAAATATATCAATAAGTAGACCTAAAGATCTCTATAATTACAGTTAGGAATTAAAGCCCTCCCATGAAAATTGACGGCCTTGATCATTTAGTTCTTACTGTCAAAGATATCGAAACATCAATTGCTTTCTATTCAATAGTATTGGGCATGGAGGTCATTACCTTCATCGGCGGGCGAAAAGCACTATCTTTTGGAACACAGAAAATTAACCTGCATCAACATAAAAAAGAGTTTGAGCCCAAAGCTCAACATCCAACACCAGGTTCGGCAGATTTGTGCTTTATCACGTCTGTTCCAATCCCTGAAGTCGTAAACCATCTTTCATTTTGTAATGTGGCTGTAATTGATGGCCCTGTCCAGCGTACAGGAGCTACTGGTCCAATTCTTTCGGTATATTTTCGCGATCCTGACATGAACCTAATCGAGGTTTCAAATCGCGTCCAGACTTGACAAACTTTTCGTGTGAAACGCTAGTTTTTAATAGTACTCAGTGCATAGAAAAGGAAGTAAGAATACCAAACATGCGATGGCGACTATGCAAGTAAAGAGCAAATATCACCTAAAATTTTAGAAAAAATTACTGGGCACTTTAGTCTAGATACATGACCAATTTTCTATTGAATCATTGAAAAAATTTTTAATGCCTGGCAAGCAGATCATTATCTGCTGATTATCCGTAAAAATTTTTGCCTTACAAAGCGAGTTAACACCAGCCCACTTCAAACATAATTTCACTGGATTTACTCGAGAGGCCGCACGGGCTGGGATTCAAACTTTGACGGCTGCTACTATTTTTCAAAAATAGGAGTCCAGTTTCAACTATAAAACTCCTAAAGCTGAAGGCTCAAAAGAAATCATTACATATTCAATGCTTATCTAATACAAACACCCCCTAAGAGTAAAGTTTCCAGCGCGTTGTATTCAACTTGTTAATACCTCCATTCAAAATAGCAATTTCATTTTAGCCTGACAAAAGTTTTAAATAGTCACATAGCTGATTGCTATTGATTTTTAACAAAGGAAGCTAAATATGAAAAACATCGTAACAGTAATTTTGACAACATCTATTATATCTGTATCTGCGAATGCTGCTGAAGTAACAGCAGATACTAATCTAGCTATAGGCGCAAATACAATTCTTGCTAATTTTAAGCGATTGACTGAAGTGCCTGTCGCTGAAACACCTAGCGTTGATAAATCATTAGCCATTGGAGTCAATAATATTCTTGGCAATTTTAAAAGATTGACTCAAGTTGAATTAGATCGTCAAGCGATTAATAGTGCGCCAGAAAATGAGTATATGAAAGCATTATTGAAGCAAGTGCCATCTAAGTAAGATTTTACACCAGCATTACAAGCTAATGCAGAAAAAGCTGCATACATCAAATAACCTAATGAATTTCATTACTACTTGCTGTAAGAAACGTGAGGTTTGATTCATATTATCAACGTATCTTCAGCTGGTTGTAATCACGAGAGTGATTAGTTTGTGTTTCATTAATATCTCAGAATGCTTCGTTTTATGTCTATTAATGCCATTGAGCATACGACATTTGTAAATTCGAAACATATAAAAATTTAAAATATATTGTTTGTGAAAAGGAGATGACCTAGCATGAAAAAAACATTTTTATTATCAGCAATGACTCTAGCAGTTGTTGCTGCCCTCTCTTCAAGCCCAAGCTACGCTATGACCAATACAGATAATAAGTTTTGGTGGCCAGAGCAACTTGATTTGCGACCTTTACGTCAAAATGGCATTGAATCGAATCCGTTAGACAAAAATTTTAATTATGCACAGGAATTTAAAAGGTTAGATATCAAAGCTGTAAAAGCGGATATTGAGAAGGTAATGAAAACTTCTCAACCCTGGTGGCCAGCTGACTATGGTACCTATGCTCCATTTTTTATTCGCATGGCTTGGCATAGCGCAGGTGTTTATCGCGTCTTTGATGGTCGTGGAGGTGCGGCTGGTGGTCAACAACGATTTGAAGCCCTCAATAGCTGGCCTGACAATACAAGTCTTGATAAAGCACGTCGATTATTATGGCCTGTCAAGCAAAAATACGGAAATCAGATTTCCTGGGGCGATTTGATGGTGTTAACTGGTAACGTTGCCTTGGAATCTATGGGTTTTAAAACTTTTGGTTTCGCAGGTGGCCGTGTCGATGATTGGGAAGCTGAGATCGTCAATTGGGGGCCAGAGAAAAAATTCTTAGATGACAAACGTTACTCTGGAAAACGTGATTTAGTTCAACCTCTAGCAGCAGTTCAAATGGGTCTTATTTATGTTAACCCCGAAGGTCCTAACGGCAATCCTGACCCATTATTGGCTGCTCAAGATATTCGCGAAACATTTGGTAGAATGGCAATGAATGACGAGGAGACTGTTGCTCTTATTGCTGGTGGACATACTTTTGGTAAAGCACATGGAGCACACAAGCCAGAAGAGTGCTTGGGTAAAGAGCCTGCAACTGCTGGCATTGAAGAGCAAGGCTTGGGTTGGAAGAACAAGTGTGGCAAAGGCTATAGTGAAGACACTGTAACAAGTGGTTTAGAAGGTGCATGGTCAGTTAACCCGACCCAATGGACCACACAGTATCTTGATAACTTGTTTAATTTTGAGTGGGTACAAACCAAGAGTCCTGCAGGTGGAATTCAATGGGAGCCAGCGAATGCAGATAATACCAAGTTTGTTCCTGATGCACACATTCCTAACAAACGTCATGCACCTATCATGTTTACTACGGATCTATCCCTGAAGTTTGATCCAAGTTACAGCAAGATTGCTAAACGATTTAAAGATCACCCAGAGGAGTATCAATTAGCATTTGCTAAAGCATGGTTTAAACTCACACATCGTGACATGGGACCTCGTACACGTTATTTGGGGGCTGAAGTTCCAAAGGAGGTCTTGATATGGCAGGATCCTATCCCAGCTCTTAATCATGCTCTGATTGATACACAAGACATCGCTATACTTAAATCAGTTATTCTTTCATCAGGTGTATCCAGCTCTGCTTTGATACGAACTGCATGGGCATCAGCCTCCACATTTCGTGGTACAGACATGCGTGGCGGTGCCAATGGTGCGCGAATTCGTTTGGCACCTCAAAAAGATTGGGAAGCAAACAATCCAATAGAGCTGCAATCAGTAATTACTAAGCTTGAATCTGTGCAAAAGGCTTTTAACAAAACACTCAAAGGGGATAAGCAAGTTTCTCTTGCAGATGTAATTGTTTTGGCGGGTAACGTGGCTGTTGAGCAAGCTGCCAAAAAAGCAGGTTTTGAAATTAAGGTCCCATTCAAACTTGGTAGAATGGATGCAAATCAATCCCAAACTGATGTGCAGTCATTTAGTTTTTTAAAGCCAACTGCTGATGCATTTAGAAACTATTACACTTCGGACAGCTATTTATCCCCTACAGAAGCCTTAGTCGATAAGGCAGTTATGTTGAATTTAAATATACCAGAGATGACTGCATTGTTAGGTGGCTTACGTGTGTTGGATACGAACACAGGGAATACTCAACATGGCGTATTTACATCCAGGCCTGGTACTCTAAGCAATGACTTTTTTGTTAATTTGTTAGATATGTCGACCGAATGGAAAAAGTCCTCGAAAGAAGGACTCTTTGAGGGATATGATAGGTCAAACAAAAAGCTAAAATGGAGTGCGACACCTGTAGATTTGATTTTCGGCTCACATTCTGAGTTACGTGCTGTGTCTGAGGTGTACGCAGCTAGTGGGGGTAACAAAAAGCTGGTGCAAGACTTTGTCAAAGCATGGAGTAAAGTGATGGAAGCTGATCGCTTTTAATTACTAGTTCGTACTATTGTCATTAAAGGGGGCAACACGATTTGGTGTTGTCCCTTTTTATTCATGTGATTTATAAATATTAAAGCCTTAAGAGGCCATGTCAATTGCGATTATTGTTTTGAATGCTTCCATTCATGGAATGAATGGCACTTCTAACGTGTTTTCTTTTCAATACTTACTTGAAGCTAAACATAGTTGCTTACCAAGTACCTTAATTGCTAGACGAATTGGATGCTGTAATTGTTATAGGAGTTATTGAATGAATTTGAGAGATTTATATTACCTAGTAGCAGTGGCTGAGCAAAAGAGTTTTAGTAAAGCTGCAAATCAATGCGCCATAAGCCAGCCTACACTCAGTAATCAAATTAAGAAACTGGAAAAACGACTTGAAGTGCAGATTTTTGAGCGAGACTCAAAAAATGTTCGTTTAACACAAGTAGGTGATGAGATTATTGAAGTTGCACGACGAATTACCAATGATGCAAATAAAATTAAACAAATTGCGAAACTGGCGGTTAATAACTTCGAAAACAAAATAACAATGGGTGCTTTCCCGACACTCGCAAATTATGTATTTCCAGAATATGTTTTTAGACTAAAACAAATATATGACGATATGAAGATTACTATCATCGAAGAAAAAACAGATGTACTGATTAATATGCTTTTAACTAGCAAAATTGATGTCGCATTTCTAGCATTACCAGTTGAAGATGATAGGTTGGAAGGAGTGACATTATTTGAGGACCCTTTTTATTTGGCCGTTTATCAAGACCATCCGCTCGCCGAATATCATTCCATTGATCTTCATAACTTGGTAAATGAAGACTTGCTTTTATTAGACGAAGGTCATTGTCTAAGATCGCAAATCCTTAAACTTTGTTCGACCACACAAAGCTTAGGTAATGACTTTAGAGCTGCAAGCCTCGAAACCTTGAGGGTAATGGTCAAGGCTGGAATTGGAATAACACTGATGCCTAGTGTTTGTATTTATCCAGATGAGAGTAGTATTAGTTACATTCCCATCGTATCTGAACCATTTAGAACAATAGGGCTTTTTTGGCGCAAAAATAATATACGTAAAGCCTTTTTTAATGAAGTGGCCATCAATCTTACATACAAACCAGAGCAAGAAGAGTTTTAGATTATAGACTTCGCCCGCTTTAGTAGACGTTTATTGACTTCTACTTTGTAACTTTTCAAACGCCATCGGGCTCATCTGAACAAGATGACTGTGCCGACGTTTTCTATTGTAAAACACTTCGATATATTCAAATATCTCTGATTTGGCTTCCTCCCTCGTTGCATAGATTTTTCGTTTGATGCGCTCTATCTTTAAGCTGCTAAAAAAGGACTCAGCCACAGCATTGTCCTAACAATTCCCACGACGACTCATACTCGTTACTAAATGGTTGTCCTTGCACCATCTGGCAAAGTGTCTCGTCCTAAAATAGATTGACAGTTATTCACTTATTTCAGGTTGATTAAGAAATGCTCGATGCACCGCATCGGGCATTTTGTATTTCAGGCTTAAGTGTGGCTTTTGCTCATTGTAAA
>Ga0160183_124172_pt1 | contig 37067 bp, 30 predicted proteins | sample met14sb_FD_108562 | JGI IMG/M metagenome (GOLD analysis project Ga0160183, IMG submission 108562) | Synthetic bacterial communities of pure cultures from sediment of Lake Washington, USA, under high oxygen condition - MT... | ecosystem: Engineered > Modeled > Simulated communities (microbial... >...
AAGGCGAAATCATCGTCACTCCAGTGGGCGGAGAGCCGGTGCGGATTTTACCTGGCGACCTGGTGATGTTTCATGAAGGCCTGGACAGCCATTGGGAAGTGGTCAAGCCTTTGCGCAAACACTACCATTACGATTGATCGTCACGACAGCGGCAGACAATCCGAAAAAGGCATCTTCAAGATGCCTTTTTTAGTTGTGCCGCTAGACTCGACTGGCCGGCATGACGCCGGCTCCCACTTATTGTTATTCGCATGGCTATGAACCAGGATCAGGATTTTTCCGCATTAAAGCCGAGGTCGCGCTGGCGCTGGGCGACTATTCTCCTATTAACGGTCGCGGCGGGCGGCTATTATTTGCACCATGCCGGCCAGCATCCGCGGGAAAACCAGGATGCGCACGCCAATCCCAACGAAAACATTCCCATCAGCGTCGCAGTCGCCTCAAGCTGGCAAGGCGATTTGCCGATTTACCTAAACGGCTTGGGCACCGTCACCCCACTGCACACCGTGACAGTGCGCTCGCGCGTCGATGGCGAACTGATCCGGGTGGCGTTTACCGAGGGCCAAGCGGTTAAACAAGGCGAACTGCTCGCCGAAATCGATCCCCGACCTTATCAAGTGGCCGTGCAACAAGCCGAAGGCCAATTGCTGCGCGACGAAGCGCTGCTAAAAAACGCCGAAATCGACCAAGCCCGCTATCAAACCTTGCTGGAGCAAGACTCCATCGCCGCCCAGCAAACCGCCACCCAAGCCGCGCTGGTCAAGCAATATCGCGGCAGCGTCGAAATCGACCGCGCCCAACTCGACAATGCCAAACTGCAACTGAGTTATTCCCGCATCACCGCGCCGGTATCCGGCCGAATCGGTTTGCGGCTGGTGGATCAAGGCAACATGGTCCGCGCCAGCGACGTCAGTGGCCTGGCGGTCATCACCCAAATTCAGCCGATCTCGGTGGTGTTCACGCTGCCGGAAGATGTAATACCCGAGGTGATGCGGCGCTGGCGTTCCGGCGAGACGCTGGTCATTGACGCCTACGACCGGGCCGGCCGGCAAAAACTGGCCAGCGGCAAGCTGCTGGCGGTGGACAATCAGATCGACGCCAGCACCGGCACACTGAAATTAAAAGCCCAATTCGATAACGAGGACCGCACCCTGTTCGCCAACCAGTTCGTCAATATCAAAATGCGTCTGGACACCTTGCGTGCCGCCACCTTAGTCCCTAGCTCCGCCATTCAGCACGGGGCCAATGGCGCATTCGTGTACGTGGTGAAGGACGACAACACCATCAGCGTAAAGCGGATAAAAGCCGGACCGGCTGACGGCGAAACGGTCGCGATTCCGGAAGGTCTGGGCGTGAACGAAAAACTGGTGATCGATGGCGCCGACAAACTGCGCGAAGGCAGCCAAGTCAAGGTAATCGATAAAACCCAACCAGCCGCCTCCGGCAAGACCGCCAACTAAACATGGCCGCCGCGCAAAACCCGCTTCCCGGTTTCAACCCATCGCGACACTTTATCCTGCGTCCGGTCGCCACCTCCTTGCTGATGCTGGCCCTGCTGCTGGCCGGGGTTTTGACTTACCGCTTATTGCCGATCTCGGCATTGCCGCAAGTCGATTACCCGACGATTCTGGTCACCACGCTCTATCCCGGCGCCAGCCCGGAAGTCACAACCTCGGCGATTACCGCGCCGCTGGAACGCCAGTTCGGGCAGATGCCCGGCCTGCGGCAGATGTCCTCGACCAGTTCCGGCGGCGCGTCCGTGGTGACGCTGCAATTCGATCTGGCATTGGATCTGGACATTGCCGAACAAACCGTGCAAGCCGCCATCAACGCCGCCAACAATTTCCTGCCCAAAGACCTGCCGCTGCCGCCGATTTACAACAAGGTCAACCCGGCTGACACACCGATTTTGACCTTAGCGATCACCTCATCCAGCCTGGCCTTGCCTAAAGTCCAGGATTTGGTCGACACCCGCTTGGCGCAGAAAATCGCCCAATTGCCCGGCGTCGGCTTGGTCAGCATCAGCGGCGGCCAACGGCCGGCAGTCAGAATCCAGGCCAACCACCAAGCGCTGGCCGCCTATGGCCTGAGCCTGGAAGACCTGCGCAACGCCATCGCAGCCGCCAATGTCAACCAACCCAAAGGCATGTTCGACGGCCCGCAGCGCTCGGCCATCATCGACAACAACGACCAACTGCGCTCGGCGGCTGAGTACCGCGACTTGGTGGTGGCCTATCGCAACGGCGCGCCGGTGCGGCTATCCGCGGTCGCCGACGCGGTCGACGCCGCCGAAAACGTCAAACTGGCGGCCTGGGCCAACGACAAAGCCGCCGTCATCGTCAATATCCAACGCCAACCCGGCGCCAATGTCATTGAAGTGGTGGATCGCATCAATAAGTTGCTGCCGCAACTGCGGGCGACCTTGCCGGCCGCGGTCGAAGTGCTGCCCTTGACCGACCGCACCGTCACTATCCGCGCCTCGGTACACGATGTGCAATTCGAGTTGCTGCTGGCCGTGGCACTGGTGGTGATGGTGATTTTTCTGTTTCTGCGCAATCTACCGGCCACCTTGATCCCGGCGGTCGCGGTGCCGCTGTCCTTGGTCGGCACCTTTGGGGTGATGCACCTGGCCGGCTTTAGTATCAATAATCTGACCTTGATGGCGCTGACCATCGCCAGCGGCTTTGTGGTGGACGACGCCATCGTCGTCATCGAAAACATCTCCCGCTACCGCGAACGCGGCGAGTCGCCCTTGCAAGCAGCCTTGAAAGGCTCGGAACAAATCGGCTTTACCATCATCTCCTTGACCATCTCGCTGGTGGCAGTGCTGATTCCGCTGCTGTTCATGGGCGACGTGGTGGGCCGACTGTTTCGCGAATTTGCCATCACCTTGGCGGTGGCGATTCTGATCTCGGCGGTGGTGTCGCTGACCTTGACACCTATGATGTGCGCTAGGCTGCTAAGGGCCAGCACAGCCGGCCATGACTCACACGCCGGCTTGCTCGACAAAGTCATCGCCGCTTACGGCCGCAGCCTGGAATGGGTGCTTAAGCGCCAAGGCCTGACGCTACTGGTGGCTATCGCCACGCTGGCGTTGACCGTGTTGTTATACGCAGCCATGCCCAAAGGCCTGTTCCCAATCCAGGACACCGGCTTGATTCAAGGCATTACCGAGGCACCGCCCAGCATTTCCTTCGCGGCAATGGCCGAACGCCAGCAAGCCATGGCTCAACAGATCCTGGCCGATCCGGCCGTGGCCAGCCTGTCGTCGTTTATAGGCGTGGACGGCAGTAACCCGACCCTGAACAGCGGCCGCTTTTTAATCAACCTGAAACCGCAAGCCCAACGCGACAACGCCAGTAAAGTGATCGAACGCTTACGGCCACGCCTGGCCGAGGTGCCGGGTATCTCGGTCTATCTGCAACCGGTGCAGGACATGACCTTGGAAAACCGGGTCAGCCGCACTCAATTTCAATTTACCTTGCAGACCGTGGATTTAACGGAATTAAACCGCTGGACCCAACGTCTGGTCGAGCGGATGCGCGCCCTGCCCGCTATCGCCGATGCCGCCAGCGACGTGCAGGACCAAGGCCTGCAAGCCTATATCGAAATCGACCGCGCCAGCGCCAGCCGGCTAGGCGTCAGCACCGCCGACATCGATAACGCCTTATACAACGCCTACGGCCAGCGCTTGGTGTCGACCATTTTCACCCAGTCCAATCAGTACCGGGTGGTGTTGGAAGTAGACCCCAAGCAGCAGAGCGGCCCGGAAGGCTTGCAAGAACTGCGGATTCCTTCCAGCAATGGCAGCCAGGTGCCGCTGTCGGCCCTGGCCAGCATTTCCGAACGGCAGACCGCGCTGGCTATCAACCATCTGGATCAGTTTCCCTCCGCGACCATTTCCTTCAACCTGCCCGCCGGCGCCGCCTTGGGCGACGCCATTGAAGCCATCGAGCAGGCCAAGCAGGACATCGGTTTACCTTTAGCGGTGCAAAGCGATTATCAGGGCGCGGCCTTGGCGTTTAACGCCTCGCTCAGCGGCACGCTGTGGTTGATCCTGGCCACCATCGTTACGGTGTATATCGTGCTCGGCGTGCTGTACGAGAGCTATATTCATCCCATCACCATTCTGTCCACGTTGCCCTCGGCCGGGGTCGGCGCGCTGCTGGCCTTGCAGTTGTCCGGCAACGATTTGGGCATCATCGCGGTAATCGGCATCGTGCTGCTGATCGGCATCGTCAAAAAGAACGCGATCATGATGATAGACTTTGCACTGGAAGCCGAGCGCAAGCAAGGCCTGCCGCCGCGCGAAGCGATTTTCCAGGCCTGCCTGCTGCGCTTTAGGCCGATTCTGATGACCACGCTGGCGGCTTTGCTGGGCGCCCTGCCCTTGATGCTGGGCAGCGGCGTTGGCTCGGAATTACGTCATCCCTTGGGCATCAGCATGGTCGGCGGTTTATTGCTCAGCCAATTACTGACCTTGTACACCACACCGGTGATTTACTTGAGCCTGGACCGACTGGCTCGCCGGTTGCGCGGCGCGGCCGAATCGCCTTTAGCCGACAACGGCGACCGCCGGCCATGAACATCTCGGCGCTGTTCATCTACCGCCCGGTTGCGACCACGCTGTTGACGCTGGGCGTGGCACTGGCCGGCATCATCGCCTTCCTGCAACTGCCGGTCGCACCCTTGCCGCAAGTGGATTTCCCGACCATTTCGGTGTCCGCCAACCTACCGGGCGCTAGTCCGGAAACCATGGCCGCCACCGTCGCGACGCCGCTGGAACGGGCGTTGGGCCGTATCGCCGGCATCAGCGAAATGACTTCGGCCAGTTCCCTAGGCTCGACTCGGATTACCTTGCAGTTTGATTTAAATCGCGACATCGACGGCGCGGCCCGCGACGTGCAAGCGGCGATCAATGCCGCCAGCAGTTTACTGCCCAGCAATCTGCCCAATCGGCCCAACTACCGCAAGGTCAACCCGGCCGATTCGCCGATTCTGATTCTGGCGCTCACCTCCACCACCCTTAGCCGCGGCCAAATGTACGACGCGGCCTCGACGATATTGGCGCAAAAAATCAGCCAGTTACCCGGCATAGGCCAGGTCAGTATCGGCGGCAGTTCCCTGCCAGCAGTGCGGGTGGAGTTGAATCCCACGGCATTGGCGCAATACGGCATCGGCCTGGATCAAGTCGCAAAAGCCATCACGGCCAGCAATGCCAATCGTCCCAAAGGCTCCCTTGAACACGGCGAGCGGCATTGGCAAATTCACGCCAACGATCAAGCCGAACACGCCGCTGATTACCTGCCGCTGATCGTCGCTTACCGCAACGGTGCGCCGGTACGCATCGCCGATCTAGGGACGGCAGTGGATTCGGTGGAAGATTTGCGCAGTACCGGCCTGAAAAACGGCCAACCGGCGGTGTTATTGATCGTTAATAAACAACCCGGCGCCAATATCATCGACACGGTCGAACACGTCAAAGCCATGCTGCCGCAATTGCGCGCGCTGACGCCAGCGACCATGGAATTATCGATTGTCTCGGACCGTTCGCAAACCATCCGCGCCTCGGTCGATGAAGTCGAACGCAGTTTGTTGATCGCGGTGGTGTTGGTAATCCTGGTGGTATTACTGTTTCTACGCCGGCTGCGCTCCACGCTGATCCCGGTCGTCGCGGTACCGGTATCGCTGATCGGTGCTTGCGCGGTGATGTATTTATGCGATTACAGCCTGGACAATCTGTCCTTGATGGCTTTGACCATCGCCACCGGCTTTGTCGTGGATGACGCGATCGTGGTCTTGGAAAACACCAGCCGGCATATCGAAAATGGCGTGCCGCCGTTCCAGGCCGCGCTGCGCGGCGCCGGCGAAGTGGGGTTTACCGTGCTGGCGATGAGTTTGTCGCTGATCGCCGTCTTCACGCCGATACTCTTGATGGGCGGCATCGTCGGCCGGCTGTTTCGGGAGTTTGCCGTGACGTTATCGGCGGCGGTACTGGTGTCGTTGGTGGTGTCCTTGACCGTGACGCCGATGCTGTGCGCCCGCTGGCTGGAACCGGAAGCACAACACCAGCCCAACCGGCTGTCGGCCTGGATCGAACGCCAGTTCCAGCGCCTGCATGACGGCTACCGCCGCAGTTTGAGCTGGGCTCTGCACCATCCCAAATTGATGCTGGCGGCGCTGCTGGCTTGCATCGGTTTGAATGTTTACTTGTATATCATCGTGCCGAAAGGTTTTTTCCCGGTGCAGGACAACGGCCGGCTCAGCGGCACCATTCAGGCCGATCAAAGCATCTCCTTCCAGGCCATGCAGAGCAAACTGCACGATTTTGTCGATATTTTGCGGCAAGATTCAGCCGTTTCTGCGGTGGTTGGCTTCGCCGGCGGCATGCAAAACACCAATTCCGGCCTGATGTTTGCTGTGCTGAAACCGCCCGAGCAGCGTGATGCACCAATGGGCGAGATCAGCCGCCGATTGCGGGAAAAGCTGGCCGACGAACCTGGGGCCAGCCTGTTTTTACAGCCGGTGCAGGATTTACGCATCGGCGGCCGCGGCTCGGCGGCAATGTACGAATTTGCCTTGCAAGCCGAGGATTTAAATCTTCTGCGCGAATGGACACCCAAAATCGTCGCGGCGCTGCGCAAGCGGCCGGAACTGACCGACGTCAACACCAATCAGCAAGACAAGGGCCAACAAATATCGCTGGTAGTGGACCGAGATAAGGCGTCCGGTCTAGGCGTCAGCCAGGCGGCCATCGATACCGCGTTGAATAATGCGTTTGGCCAACGCCAGGTCTCGGTGATTTACAAACCGCTAAACCAATACCGGGTGGTGCTGGAACTGGCGCCGGAATACTGGCAAAACCCGCGCACGCTGCAACAGCTTTACGTCAGCAACAACACCGGCACCCAAATTCCGCTGGCCACGCTGGCCAGCTTCCAGACCAGCAATGCGCCGCTGACCGTCAATCATCAAGGCCAGTTTGCCGCCGCCACCATATCCTTTAACTTGCTGCCCGGCACCTCGCTGTCGACAGCCACCCAATTCATCGAACAAACCCTGCACGATCTCGGCACGCCGGTGGCGGTGCGCGGCAGTTTTCAGGGCTCGGCCAGGGCTTTTCAGGAATCGCTACGCAACCAGCCCTGGCTGATCGCGGCGGCGCTGCTGAGTATTTACATCGTGCTCGGCATGCTCTATGAAAGCTATATCCATCCGCTGACGATCTTGTCCACCCTGCCCTCGGCCGGGGTCGGCGCCTTGCTGGCCTTGCTGGCTTGCGATACCGAGTTCAGCATCATCGCCTTGATCGGCGTGATTTTGCTGATCGGCATTGTGAAGAAGAACGCGATCATGATGATCGATTTTGCCTTGGACGCCGAACGCCACAAAGGGTTGAGCGCCGAGGAAGCCATCTTCCAAGCCTGTTTATTGCGCTTTAGGCCGATCATGATGACTACGTTGGCGGCGATGCTGGGTGCGTTGCCGTTGGCTTTGGGTTCGGGTTACGGCGCGGAGTTGCGCCAGCCCTTGGGAATTTCCATTGTCGGCGGTTTGATTTTCAGTCAATTGCTGACCTTGTACACCACGCCGGTGGTGTATCTGTATCTGGATGGTGTCAGTGCCTGGGGCCGCCGCTTGTTTAGCTGGAACTAATCGCCGGCAGTTCTGCGCCACGCTTGGCAGCGTCAGCCTGCAACAAGCTTAAAAATTCGTCGCTAGGCACGGGGCGGCTGAATAAATAGCCTTGAAATAAGCCACAGTGATGTTGTTTCAATAGTTCTAGTTGCGCTGCGGTTTCCACGCCCTCGGCGATAGTTTCCATACCCAAGCCGTCGGCAAGTGCCAGAATCGCGCGGACGATAGCAGCGCTACTGTCGTCGCTTTCCAGCTGCCGGACAAACGATTGATCGATCTTCAGCACATCCAGCGGCAATTCTTTTAGGTAGGACAACGAGGAGAAACCGGTCCCGAAATCGTCCATGGACAGCGTCAGTCCCAGCGCTTTCAAATGATGCATGCGTTCGATGCAAGCCTTGATGTTGCCTATAGCCACCGATTCGGTGAGTTCCAGTTCTATGAAACTTGGGTCGGTGCCGGTTTTGCTCAACACCGCCGCGATTTTCTCGACCAATTCCGGGTGCTTAAAATCGACCGCGGAAAGATTGACAGAAATCCGCAAGGGCCCCAGGCCTTGGGCATGGCAAGCGTTTACCCACAAACAGGTTTGCTCCAAGACCCAATCGCTGATCTCCACGATTAAACTGGTCTGTTCGGCCAACGGAATGAATTTAGCCGGCGAAATCATGCCCAGCTCGGTGTGCCGCCAGCGGATCAAGGCTTCGGCGCCGACGATGCGGCCATCCCAATCGACCTTGGGTTGATAAAACACCAATAGCTCGTCTCTGCTGATCGCACCGCGTAGTTCTTGTTCCAGCTTGATATTTTCCAATGCCGCCGCATTCAGCTCCGGCGAATAAAACCGGAAATTGGCGCGCCCCTCGCTCTTGGCGTGGTACATGGCGGCATCGGCGTTCTTCAGTAAATCCGGCACGTTGTCGGCATCGTCGGGAAACAGTGCAATCCCGATACTGGTCGTCACGGTCATGGGCAATCCGGCCACCGTCACGGGTTGCTTCAGCGCAGCCAGAACTTTCTCGGCAACCGCGCTGACGAAGGCCGCCGGGTTATGCTGAGTATGCAATTCACCGATCACGATGACGAACTCGTCGCCGCCCAGTCTGACAACCAGATCGGTCGCTCTAACGCAATTGAGAAAAATCCGCGCCGCTTGCCGCAGCAATTCGTCGCCGGCCGCGTGTCCCAGGGAGTCGTTGACGTTTTTGAAGCGATCCAAGTCCATAAAAAACACGGCCAGCTGCGCGTCATCGCGCCGGGCCCGCGCAATTTCCTGCCCCAGCCTGTCATGCAGTACCAAGCGATTGGGCAAGCCAGTTAAGGAATCGTAATGCGCATGCTGGTATAGCTTCTCTTCCCAGGCGGCATTGGACAACGCGACGGCGATGCGGTCGCCGAAGTTGATGGCCGCATTGCGCGATTCCGGCGGAATCTGTTTCGGCGCTTGATAACCCAAGCAAATAAGCGAAGCCAGTGCACCGTTGACATGAACGGGAACGACCAAATAGCGCCATGCGCCGGACACGCCGAGCACCTGCAAATACTCGGACATCCGCTCGTCATTGTTAGCAATCTCCAGGGCGCCATTGTGCATGGTGCGCAAATCCGCTACATCCTGTTGGCTCAGAATCACCGGTTCGGCTAATTTTTCGGCATCGTGCCCGCTGCGCCGAACCCGAATCTCGTCGGCGATACCGGTATCGGGATTGACCGCGGCGATGGAAATCAAATCGCAAAACAATATGCTGGGCAAGCGATTCAACGCCGTGTCGATAATGTCTTCGGCATTTAAGGCGGAGAGAATATGACGGTCGATTTCCGCCATGGTGGCGAGAATATCGAACTGGCTGCGCAGGCGGCGCGTCATTTCGTTGAACGAATCCGCCAACTCTTCAAATTCGTCATGGCTATCAATATCTACTCGACATTCCAGATTGCCGTCGGCAACCCGTTGCGTGCCTATTTTTAAGCGTTCGAGCGGCGTTAAATATTTAGCAATCAACCTGCTGCTCAAATACACGACAATCAGCGCGGCCAGCAGAATCACCGGTGGGTAAATCGCGCTAAATTGCCGAATTGCCGCAAACGCCAACGATTCAGGCAGGCTTTGCACGATAATCAGGTCCGGACCGAAAAATAGCGTGGCCACCGGCAGCTTCCAATACGCGCCGAGATAGGCTTCGCCGTCCCTTTGCCACGAGAAGCGGCCGCTATTGGCTTGCGCGACTTGCGCCCTAAGCTCCCGAGACGGATCGAAATCTTGCTCCAGCGCGAACAATATCTGTAGCGAGTCGGCAGCCATCACCCACAACAGATTGTTGGGATCGATAGTTTCGGAATTCCATAACAAGTCGGGTTTCAATTCGGCCATCAGGATACCGGCTTTCGGTGAGTTTTCGACCAGATTGATAGCCATCCACAAGCGATTGTCTTCAAGCCGCTGGCCACTCACCGGTTTAATCAACGTTTTCCCGATCTCAATCTGCGCTTGCTCTTCCGGCGTCAGCGTCGGTATTGCCTTGTTGTTTTGGGATAACGTGGCGGGTTGACCATCGGCACGTAGCAACGCCAACCCGGTGAATTGGCCTTGCAACCATTGTTCGCCGGCCAGCGCCACAGGTTTATCGTCCTTGTTGGACTTATGAATTTTCAAGGCCGCCAGCCGCAGAGAATTTTCGGCAAACAACAAGCGGCTGACCAGTCCGTAGGCGTACTCTTTACAGCCTCTCTGCAATGCCTTGGCAGTCTGTGCTTGCAACTGCTGCTTCACTTGCTGGAATGACAGGACGCCCAATATAGCGATTGGGATCAACGCGGCCAACACAAAAGAAAACAGAATGCGGCGGGCAACCTTGCTATGGCTAAAAGACAGCTTGCGCTCCATTGCTAAGGGGTTCTCTCAGAAATCCGCCGCCAAACCGACGAAACCGCCATCTCGGGCCAGGATAATATCGTCCAGACTGTCCTTCTGGCTGATCTGTTTCTTGGTGACGCCATTCTTACCCAGGCTGTACAAATCGTATTTGGTGTTGATGGGGTTAAGCGCATGATCTTTTCGGACTGAGCCCATGGTCCCTGGCCCCCCCTCTATGATATTGAGATAGACATAGTCTCTACCCCAGGGGTCCTTGCCGTTGTTGGGCAGAGCCGAGGTAATGTCGCTAAGCGCATTCGGGTAATGAAATTCGCGGGTGTAATACCGTTCGATTTCCGTCTGTATGGCTAGCAGATAGCTAATAGCCAGATCGTTCTTACTTTTATCGATATAACCGTTGTAGGCAGGTATCGCAATGGCCGTCAACACCGCCATAATAGCGACCGCCAACAGCATCTCCATCAGCGTAAAGCCTTGCCCTCCCCTGTTTTTTCTGTACATTTGATTCCAAAACGCCTCGAGAAATTTGCAGCCCTGGCTTGGCAAAGCTGAGCAAAAGCATACGGACGATAATCCCACGCACAAACCCTTTCGTGACCATCGCCAGGTTGCTTATTCTAGCAGAGTTGCTCTAAACGTCCGGTTTCGTAGGGTACCCTAGCGTTTTTCGTTCGCAAAGCCCTTTTGCAAAACGCCTTGTTGGTAATATTTTTTGATGTCTATGTTGTAATCCTGGGCTTTGACAATGCCTTTGATAGTCAACACCTTGCCGTGTTCATCCAACAGCATATCCGCTAGATTGACGATTCTTTCCGGAATCCGCTGTTTCTTGGCATCGAGCAACAGGATGACTTTCGGCCGCAGCTTCTGCAATTCATTCACCTCCACCACAATGGCGATGTAACCGTTGGTCATCATGACGATGCTGCCGGGCGGATAAACCCCCAGACATTCTATAAATTTGATCACCAAACGCTCATCCAGCTGAGAGCCGGCCATATTGGCCAAGATATTGGTCGCTTCCAGATGCGTCCGGCCTTTCTGATACACCCGGTCGCTGGTGATGGCATCGTACATATCTACGATGGTGACGATTCTGGTGAAGAGCGAAATCCCTCTTTCGCCGATACGCCGGGGATAACCTTTGCCGTCCAAGGTTTCGTGGTGAGAATAGGCCGTGTCTATCGCCCCTGGATACATTTGATCGCTGGATTTGAGCAGTTCGTAGCCCAGAGCGGCATGCGAGCGCATAATCGCCAGCTCCTCAGGTTCCAACTTACCGGGCTTATTCAGAATATCCAAAGGCACCAACATTTTACCCATGTCGTGCATCATCCCGCACAAGCCGACATTGTTGAGATTGGCTACGGAAAAATTCAGGTATCGGCCCAACACAATAGCCAAGGCGCAAACGTTCAAGCTATGTTGGGCGGTATATTTGTCTTTGTTCTTGAGCTGGTTCAGCCACAAAAAAGCATCCGGCGAATGCAAAATGCTGTTTACGCATTGCGAGACCGCTTCTTTGGCAGCCTTTGTGTCTATGCCTTCGCCATTGGCGATGCGCTCCATAAAGTTGGATACCAACTGACCCACTTCTTTATGAACATGTTCGGCACGTGCAAACTCTTTCTCGAAAACACTTAGCTTTGGCGGTGGCGGCGCACCAAAATCAATATTGCTCTCGCTGAGCAAACTGTCTTGAGTGGTTTTAGCCTGGACCGGGCGTTTTCTTTTGCGGGTGGCGTCGATATAGACGTACTGGCAAACGTCTTTTACCGCGCGAATATCGGCTTCCGTTTCCAGTTCAAATCCTTGAAATAAGAACGGGCTCTCCAACCAAGGCCGGTCCAGTTCGATGACATACATGCCGACGGTCAACTGGCTAACCGGCGTGTAGATGCGCTGATTGACATCGAAGGAATCATCCTTCTTCGCCTGACTTTTCAGCTTGCGGCGGAAAGGCCACCAATTCTTAAAGAACATACAAAGACAATATCATTATTAAATTCGAGAAATACCGCATGAGTAAGTAAAAATTTGGCTGCAAACCGCCACCTACAGGTCCCGTGATAAAACCGGATATACGCCTGCTTATGCCCGCGGCCCAAGATTGGCATCAATTATAGAGTGTGTAGGCGATTATTCACCGAAGTCGTCCGGGCAAAGCAGCAAACTCCCGTTATCGGCAAGCCAAATCAAGACACAGCGTGATCGCTAAAGGACCGGGGCCAAAATCCGCGGCGAATACGCACCTAGCCCCCGCTTCAAATAAAAACCCCGCGATTTATGTTGGTTAGATAACAGGCCTTACAAAGAATGTTGCTAATCCGACCATCGAAAAAGCTAGAAATATTATTTTTAATCCTTTATTTTCAATTACTTAAAACACATCAAAACTTTGGCACGGCCATTGCAATTATCTGGTTGTTATTAACAACACCTACTCAAGAGGAGAAGATCATGGCGAAATTACGTCAATGTGCTATTTACGGTAAAGGTGGTATCGGTAAATCTACCACCACGCAAAACCTGGTTGCCGGCTTGGCTGAGCTGGGCAAAAAAGTAATGATCGTCGGTTGCGACCCTAAAGCCGATTCTACTCGTTTGATCCTGCATGCGAAAGCGCAAAACTCTATCATGCAAATGGCAGCTGATGCCGGTAGCGTAGAAGATTTGGAACTGGAAGACGTATTGAAAGTGGGTTACCGCGACGTTAAATGCGTTGAATCAGGCGGTCCAGAGCCAGGTGTAGGTTGCGCCGGCCGTGGTGTTATCACCGCGATCAACTTCTTGGAAGAAGAAGGTGCTTATACCGACGACCTCGACTTCGTATTCTACGATGTATTGGGTGACGTTGTTTGCGGTGGTTTCGCGATGCCAATTCGTGAAAACAAAGCCCAAGAAATTTACATCGTATGCTCAGGCGAGATGATGGCTATGTATGCTGCCAACAACATCGCTAAAGGTATCGTGAAATATGCTAACTCAGGCGGCGTGCGTTTGGCCGGTTTGATCTGCAACAGCCGTAACACCGCTCGCGAAGACGAACTGATCATGCAATTGGCTGCCAGAATGGGCACACACATGATTCACTTCGTACCACGTGACAACGTTGTCCAACGTGCCGAAATCCGTCGTATGACAGTAATCGAGTACGAACCAACCGCGAAACAAGCACAAGAGTATCGCGACTTGGCGCAAAAAATCATCAACAACACCAACTTGGTGATCCCAACTCCAATCACTATGGACGAGTTGGAAGACTTGTTGATGGAATTCGGCGTCATGGAAGAAGTTGACGAAAGCGTTGTCGGTGTAACCGCAGCAGCCGAAGCTTAATCAGTATGTAGGTTGGGCCGGCTGTTAGCCTGTCCAACCTGCTTTCGCATAGTTCCTAACAAGTCTGTGGGGGATTACCCAGGACTACCAGGAGGATTTCATCATGGCAGCCATGACAAGAGAAGAGACCGAAGCGCTTATTCAAGAAGTGCTGGAAGTCTATCCCGAAAAAGCTAAAGCTGATCGCGCCAAACATTTGGCCATCAACGATCAAAGCTTGGAAAAATCAAACAAATGTATCACTTCCAACCGTAAATCCCTGCCCGGCGTGATGACCATTCGTGGTTGCGCCTACGCGGGTTCCAAAGGGGTAGTTTGGGGTCCTATTAAGGACATGATCCATATTTCACACGGCCCGGTTGGCTGTGGTCAATATTCCCGTGCCGGTCGCCGTAACTACTATGTAGGTACTACAGGCGTCAACACCTTCGGTACCATGAACTTTACTTCGGATTTTACCGAGAAAGACATCGTATTCGGCGGCGATAAAAAACTGGCCAAATGTATCGACGAAATCGAAACCTTGTTCCCGCTCAACAAAGGCATCTCCATTCAATCCGAGTGCCCAATCGGTTTGATCGGCGACGACATCGAAGCGGTTTCTAAAGTTAAAAACAAAGAGTACAACAAAACCATCGTGCCGGTGCGCTGCGAAGGTTTCCGTGGCGTCTCTCAATCTTTGGGTCACCATATCGCTAACGACGCGATTCGCGACTGGGTATTGGAAAACCGCGACGGCGATGAAAGCTTCCCAACTACCCCTTACGACGTAGCCGTGATCGGCGACTACAACATTGGTGGTGATGCTTGGGCTTCACGTACCTTGTTGGAAGAAATGGGTCTGCGCGTTGTGGCTCAATGGTCTGGCGACGGTACCATTGCCGAGATCGAAAAAACCCCAAAAGTGAAGCTGAACCTGATTCACTGCTACCGTTCGATGAACTACATCGCCCGGCACATGGAAGAAAAGTACAACATCCCTTGGATCGAGTACAACTTCTTTGGCCCGACTAAAATCGCCGAGTCTTTGCGCAGAATCGCCGCTCACTTCGATGACACTATCAAAGAAGGTGCTGAGCGCGTCATCGAACGCTACAAAGCCGAATACGATGCCGTCATCGCTAAATACAAACCACGCCTGGAAGGCAAACGGGTGATGTTGTACATCGGCGGTCTGCGTCCGCGCCACGTTATCGGCGCTTATGAAGATTTGGGCATGGAAGTGGTGGGTACCGGTTACGAGTTCGGTCACAACGACGACTACGACCGTACTATCAAAGAAATGGGCAACGCCACCTTGTTGTATGACGACGTCACCGGTTACGAATTCGAAGAGTTCGTGAAAAAAGTCCAACCTGACTTGGTCGGCTCAGGCATCAAGGAAAAATACATTTTCCAAAAAATGGGTGTGCCTTTCCGCCAAATGCACTCCTGGGATTACTCAGGCCCTTATCACGGCTACGACGGTTTCGCCATCTTCGCCCGCGATATGGACATGACCATCAACAACCCTTGCTGGAAAAGCTTCAAAGCGCCTTGGAAAACCGAAGCGACCGAGAGCGAACCTGTCAAAGCGGTTGCGTAATCCGTTGGGTGGGCATTGCCCATCTTAACTCCCGGAAAGGTGGGCAAACTGCCCACCCTACTAGGAGCCAAAATGTCGGTCGGGATTTCATTCCCGGCAAAATCCAATCAACGCCGGACCACAGATTAGTGGCGCGTTAGGAGATTATCATGAGCCAAAATGTCGATAAAATAGAACCCAGTTATCCTTTATTCAGAAATGACGAGTACAAGGAAAGCTTGGCCAACAAACGCGAACAGTACGAAGAACGTCATCCACAAGACACCATTGATGAAGTGTTCCAATGGACGACTACCAAGGAATATCAAGAACTGAACTTCCAACGTGAAGCGATCACGGTTAACCCTGCTAAAGCTTGCCAACCTTTGGGCGCGGTACTTTGCGCACTGGGTTTTGAAAAAACCATGCCTTATGTGCACGGTTCGCAAGGCTGCGTGGCTTATTTCCGTACTTACTTCAACCGTCATTTCAAAGAGCCTATCTCTTGCGTATCTGACTCGATGACAGAAGACGCGGCGGTATTCGGCGGTCAGAAAAACATGTTTGCCGGTTTGGAAAACGCGAAAGCCCTTTACAAACCCACCATGATCGCAGTATCAACCACCTGTATGGCGGAAGTTATCGGCGACGACTTGAACGCATTCATCAACAATGCCAAAAAAGAAGGTCACGTCGATCAAGACTACCCTGTGCCATTTGCGCATACGCCTAGCTTCGTCGGTAGCCATACCACGGGTTGGGACAACATGTTCGAAGGCATTGCCCGCTACTTCACCCTTGAAAAAGGTATGTTGCCTGAAGGTAAATACGAAGTTGGCAGTAACAACAAAATCAACTTAGTCCCCGGCTTTGAAACCTATTTGGGCAACTTCCGCGTCATTCACCGGATGTTGAACGAAATGGGCGTTGACCACACTTTGTTGAGCGATCCTACCGAAGTACTGGATACGCCTGCTGATGGCCACTTCAACATGTATGCCGGCGGCACCACGATCGCCGAAGTTGCAGATGCGCCTAACGCGATCACTACCGTGTTGCTGCAACCTTGGCAGTTGGAAAAAACCAAAAAATTCGTTGAAACTAGCTGGAAACACGACGCGCCGAAATTGAACATCCCGATGGGCTTGGAATGGACCGACCAGTTCCTGATGAAAATCTCTGAACTGACCGGCAAACCGATTCCAAAATCGCTGGAAGTGGAACGAGGCCGTTATGTGGACATGATGACCGACTCGCACGCTTGGTTACACGGCAAAAAATTTGCCCTGTACGGCGACGCAGACTTTGCTTTGGGTATGACCAAATTCCTGCTGGAAATGGGCGCCGAGGTAACAGACGTGTTAGTCAACCACGCCAACAAACGCTACAAAAAAGCGGTTGAAGAAGTGTTGAAAGCCTCGCCTTACGGCCAAGAAGCGACGGTACATATCGGCAAAGATTTGTGGCACTTCCGTTCATTGATGTTCACCAACAAACCGGACTTCATGATCGGTAACTCCTACGGCAAATTTATCCAACGTGACACCTTCTACAAAGGCGAAGAGTTCGAAGTACCGTTGATCCGTATCGGCTTCCCCATCTTTGATCGTCACCACTTGCACCGTATGACCACATTGGGCTACGAAGGCGGCATGTACATGTTGACCACCATCGTTAACGCCTTGTTGGAGCAGTTGGATAAAGAAACCAAAGGTATGGGAACCACCGACTACAACTACGACTTGATTCGTTAAGCGTAGGGTGGGCACCGATTCAGGCGCCCACCAGTCAATCATATCGTGTCGGGTTACAGCGCAGGCTTAACCCGACCTACACTTGTCTGGAGAATCCCAATGCCTAGCGTCATGCTCAGGAAACGCGAAGACGGCAAATTGCTGTTCTACATCGCTAAAAAAGACCTTGAAGAAACCATCGAATCCTTAGAATTTGACAGCGCCGATAAATGGGGCGGTGAAGTCACTCTGGGTGACGGATCCAAATATTACTTTGATCCGCTGTCACCTCCGCCTAAAATCCCTACAACTTTGCAAGCTAAACGGTTATCGGAGGAATAAAGCCATGTCTCTGTATATTGTTGCCGAAGAATGCATTTCCTGCGGCGATTGCCTGCCGGTGTGCCCTACCGACTCCATCAAGGAAGGGGCAATTGTTTTTGAAATCAACAAAAAAACTTGCACGGAATGCAATGGCGATTACGACGAACCGCAATGCGTCAAGGTTTGCCCAATCGACAACTGCATTCTGCCTTTAGTGGCTTGACGCCATGAGCCAGTCTACCTTAACCCGGGAACTGGCACTGCGCATCGGGCTGGCGGCTCGCGCCCTGCCCGATACCCCTCCCAAACTGTTTATCTCCGTGCTCCGTGCCTGTATAGGCACAGCATTAAACGACAAAAACCTGGCCGAACTCGGCAAAGCCCAGTTCCAACAAGCCTTAAACAATTTCGGCATTGTGGCCAACGCCGACAGTATCCGTGAATCGTTGCGCATTCTGCAAAACAGCGAGGAACCCGCGCCGATAGCCGATCCCTGCCAGACAATTGCATCCGCCAGCTCGATCCGAATTGCCATCGGCAGCGACGATCCGCAGTTAATTAGCGGTCATTTTGGCTCGTGCCGGCAGTTTTTGATTTATCAGATTGCCGCGGACGACGCCCGGCTCGTCGATGTGCGCAGCATCGATAGCGACGCGCAACGGCAGCATGACGACAAGAATGTGTATCGCGCAGAACTGATCGCCGATTGCCGAGTGTTGTATATTGCTTCTATCGGCGGCCCGGCGGCGGCAAAACTTATCAAATACGGCATTCATCCGGTTAAAGCCGACCAGGGCGAAGCCATCACTCAAATTATCAAACAACTGCAAATCGTTTTAGCGCATGCCCCGCCGCCGTGGCTGGCTAAATCGATGGGCATCCAGCCCGTGCAGCGCGTTTGTTTCGAACAGGAATCCTAGCGATGATTAGTCCAGAGCAACTGCAAACCATAGCCGAGAAAATTAACGGCCAAGCCTTGAACGAAACCGTCGTCAGTGGACTGCGCGGCGAATACCCCGGCGTCCATTTCACCTATTGCATGGACGACGACCTGCCCAACAATGAACCGTTATTGGAAGGTGCGGGATTCAATCTGTACTTGGTCGATGGCCGCGAACATTGCTTACGCATTACCGATAATTACGAAAATGCCTCGGGCATTGTGATCGCCGAAGTTATTCCCGAATAAGACGATAATATGGCGGAACAAGACAGCCCTGTTACTCTGCCCGTCGCCGATTGCAGCCTCTGCCCGTTCCGGGGGAAAACCCTGCTGATGGGCCGGTGCATGCCCGGCGATACTTGCGTGTTCATCAATAGCGGCCGGCAAATCGACCGTTTCTTTCGGGTCAATCCGGCCTACGCCACGCTTTATTTGCAAGACCCGTTCTGGGAACGCCGGGCCATCGCCGTGCGCTACGCACCGCTAAAAGCCTTGTCGGCGCTGATCACCGACGAAGACGAAGTGGTGCGCCGCGCTGTCGCGTTTCGTCTGCCGGCCCAGCAGCTACAAGCCTTGATCGACGACCCGGACCGCGAAGTACGCATGACGGTCGCGGACCGTATCGATCCGGAACACCTGGAGTTGCTGGCTGACGACCCCGACTATATCGTGCGCTTGATGGTCGCCAAACGCCTACCGCCGGGCCGCTTGTTTCGTTTCATCAAAGACGAAGACTTACAAGTACGCAAGCGCGTTGCCGAACGGCTGCCGGAAGTCAGCCTGGGGCTGATGGCTAACGACCGTTCGCCGGATGTGCGGCGCATCGTCGCGGAACGCATGGCGCCGGAAGACGCAACCATGCTGTTAAACGACGAAGATTGGGTTGTGCGCTACACAGCGGCACTAAAGGTCGATCCCGCGCAACTCGCCGCTCTCGCCGAGGATCCGGAACCGGATGTCCGCGAACTGGTAAGGCAACGCTTACATTCAAACTCCACACCTGAAGCCGATCATGACTGAATCAAGACTCAATCTTGCCGGACAAGACATTACCGATTGCTGTAAAAAAATCATCCCCGGCCAAACCGACGATTTGCTGCTCAGCAAACTACAGGCGCTGATTCCCGACCACCCCATCCGCCTGGCTTTGACCGGTGATGAATGGTACCGGCTGGGCGGCGTGGTGGATATGGACGGCAAACGCATCGCCAACGATTTAATCGAATGGGTGGAACGCACCTATCTGGAATGCGGGCAAAACCTGCAAACCCTGATCGATTACACGCTGGAACAAAAACTGATCGCCACCAAACAGACCGGCAAAACCCTGTATTTTGTGGTACAGACCGGCACCAAAGCCGAAGATTTTACGCTGATCGAAATTGACAAGACTCACGAAGTCTCTGATCGAATGCTTGTCGACGAAAACAATCCACCCGACGATCTGGAAGAATTCATCGACCCGCTGCAACCCTTTTGCATCGAGAGCTTCGGCTTTGGGCATTCTCGGTACACCTACCGGCGCAAGACCGATGTCAAGCTGTTCATGGAAGTGATTAACGAGCGACACCCCGGCGAACATCCGGTACAACGCTTCATGGAAGACTGGAACCGCAGCAGCGCCGGCCAGAAGCACAGCATGTCCGAAGACTGGATCATCCGCCCCTACCGGCACACCGGCCGCTTCGGCGAACAAATCGTCAACGTGGAAATCGTCAACACCCACAAAAACAACCTGCCGCATCTGGAAGACTTTGCCGGCAAGAAAGGCAGTGCGTTAAGTAATGTATTGAATCGCTTTGACCGGCAGGCAGGTTATCCGTTTGCCTGGTTTTTTTACATGGTCAAAGGCAAGCTGGTGTCTACTCACAGCGCTGACGCAGTCTACAAGGATATTTCCGGGGATTTTGCTTATTTGCCGGAGCGGGATGAGGCGGTGTTGAGGGATTGGATTTCTACGCCGTATAACGTTTGAGGTGTTGAATTGGCCGTCGTCCTTGCTGGGCGTAGGGTGGGCACGGCTTTTTGTGCCCACGCGGTGATGGGTTTAATGTGTCGCTAACGCGAAGGTTGTTTTGTATGTCGGGTCTCGGCCCGACAGCCGAGATACTTTCTTTTGTGTGGCCAAAAGAAAGTATCCAAAGAAAAGGCCACCCGAATGCCGCTTATTCCCTGCGCTCCGAAGCTTTTGAACGGGGTTGCCGAAAGGGGCTTCCTGCCCCTTCGGCAACGTGCGGCATCCCTGCCGCACCCCTTCGGGCTATTCCGTCCAAAAGCTCCGGTGCTCGGCGCGGCATACGGGAGTAAAGCCCTCTCGGGATCAGAATATCAATGCATGATTTGCGTGAGAGCCATAAGTTTTTACAATGGAATACGTTTGCGATCCCTTAGCCTACTTCCAATCCGGAAAGAACGGATCAATTTAGCAACTTCGTCCATTTCGGTAGTGCTCTCAATTTTTGCAGCAAACCCCATTCGCCCTACTACAGCAGGCAAGGAAAAAGTCCAATACAAACTCATCAGCGGATTTATAAATAATTCGCTACCGCTGGTTCGAGATGTCACTTGATGATCCCCAAATTCACCTTTTATCGCGCTAGCAACCGAATTTGTAACAATAGAATGCCTAACGCGCATATTTTTATTAAGGTAATCAACCAATTCCAGGTACCCTCTGCCCTCATACATATCCTTGGTTAAAGAAAAAGCGCCCAAATAGCCATCGTCCTTGATTAGTGTCGCAATATTTTCAAGACAGGCGTGGTGATTAACATCGTGGAAATGATCTATTCCAAAACCTACCATCGCCATTAAGCTTTGTTTTACGGCTACGCCGCTGGCAGCAATCATAGAACATGCATCTTCAACAACCGTGCCTATCCCCGGCTCATCCCCAAAAATCAGACTATCGGTGCCACCATCAACCAATACCAGCGTATCGATTTGATGACGCTCGACTATTTCGGCGTAAGCACTTCTCAACGGTAAGACGCCAATTTCATTCGAAAACGCATACATTGCCGACTCTTCTCCCCGAGACGACAACCACTCCAAAATGCACCTCTCTGGAAAATACGGCAAGTCGGCAGATTGTTTATTGACAAGAAAAGCGCCAGGGCAAATTTCTTCGCAATTCGTTAAGCCAAGCTCTGTAAAAGAGAGATTAGCCATCGTGACTTGCTTACCAAGGCGACGCAAATATAGGTAGATGGGGACACCACTGACAATATCAAATCCTCCGCCAACCCCAGCAATTAAAAAGCGTTGTCCATTTGCCAACGCATCGAAAAATGGAATGTTCACGTAAAACCTTTAGCTTAGTGATGTAAGGCCGTAAGTTGCAATGGGTAGGGCGTCAATAGGCGTAGCCGTATTGCGCCGTATGTTGGCTTTAAATCATTCGGCGCATTACGCTGTCGCTAATGCGCCCTACAAAATTTCATACAAAATAATCTGTCGAGTTCCGCGCGGGGTTTCTCCCGTATGCCGCGCCGAGCACCGGAGCTTTTATCGAGAATTGCCCGAAGGGGTGCGGCAGGGAGAGCCTGCCCCGCTTTTTCGGGCATGCCGCACGTCGGCGGAGGGGCTGGGAAGCCCCTTCTGCCGACCCTCGATAAAAGCTTCGGCGCGCAGGATCAAGCGGCATCCGGGTGGCTTTTCTTTGGATACTTTCTTTTGGCCAAGCAAAAGAAAGTATCTCGGCTGTCGGGCCGAGACCCGACATTAAATTAAGCCGTCGCGTTAGCGACACAAAAAACAAACCTCAATCACTAGCCGTCTTAAACCGAGCCGCCGCCCCCAACAAACCAGTAACAAAAAACGCCGTCCCCACCAACGTAAACCGCAAATTCAGCTTCTCAATCGCCAAATCGTCCGTCGCATACAGCATGAAAATCACCGCAATCCCACCCCAAGCCAGAAAACCCAACACCGCGGAAAGGATGGTTTTACTCAGGGCTTCGGCTTCGCTGGCCGGCGCGTCCATCCGGTAGGCGACGAAACCGCAAATCAGCGCCGGCATAATCCCCCAGCGGGCGTGATCGAGGAAACTGTCCAGGAAATTAAAATCATCCCGGCGATAAAAGGTTAACTCCAAGATAAACGTCGAGATGGTGGTACTGACCAGGAAGCAGACGAACATGATCGCCATGTAAAAGCCGTAATTCTGCTCAGCAGGTTCCTGTTGATGGCGGAATGCGATGCTCCGCAAAGCAAAAACCAGTGTAATGGGCACCACGTAAATGGCGATTGAATAGGCTATCCAGCGCAGGGTGGTATAGCTAAAGTGCGGTAACGGTTTGTCCGGAAACAGAAACACGTTGTGCAACGCCACCGACACTTCCCGCCCCAAAATCACGCCAAACGCCGTCGCTGCGGCGAATATCAGCAGGTATTTATAAGTGTGCTTCAAGCGCGCTTCGTGCACATTGCCGCCGAGTTTTCTGACCGTCTCCCACATGTCGTTTTCGCTGGGACTGCCGAATACCACCGCCGCCGCCAGCAATCGGCACAGCAGTCCGGTCAGTCGGTCCAAATCCTTCAGCAAGTTGACCGTCTTGGTGTAATGCGGCTCGGCTTCTTTCCAAATATTCACTTTTTCCGACATTGCATTATAGGAGATGCAAATCTCGCCCCATTTCAGCGAGGGTTCGCTAAACAGGCGACGATACGAAGATTGATCGGCATAGTGTTGGATTTGGTCGAACAGCAGGCTGTTATGCGCCCATTTGTATTCGACCGTGGCGCCGGATTTATCGAAATCGCCGGCGTCGATGCTTTGCACCAACAGACGATCAGCGATTTGGGCTTTTATCTTGTCGTCCGCCGCCGACAGCCGGGATTTGATCAGCGCGTTATACACTTCGACGGCTTTGGTCGGAATCGCAAAGGCGTCGTGAATGCTGTCCCGTAAAATCAACAACGGATTAAATGGGCTTTCCCAAGCGACGAAAAACAGCATGATGCCGGCAGCAATTAGCGGGAACAGTTTGTTACCATCCAGACCGTAGAGCAGATTCACCAGTTCACCGGCGCGTAAATGACTAACGATCAGCGTTACCAACGGCTCCAGCGGCAGCCATTGCCAAGTCAGCAATAAAAACAATCCAGCCATCAACGAGCAGTAAAGGACAATCCCGCTCCAGTATGTACTGCGCCGGATAAAGTACTGCGGCAAGGTCGGTTCCGCTCCGAGCTGGATCCGGCGCTTTTGAAACGAGCGATAAGCCAAAAACCCGGCGGCCAGAGTGCCGAGCAACAGAATCAGAAAATTGATCAAAAATTCGATGGTCATTGTTCCAACGTGATTATGCAAAGTTTGGGAAAGCGGCCATGCCGGCTGACGGCCATTCTAAAGCAAAGCCTCGCGTTTTAGCGAAGGCAATTAGTCGAGCCGGTTGGAATCGGTAGCAACAGGATTACCCTGCATCGCAGGTGTATGAACGGGGTTGGCGTGTCAGGCAGACAAGGCCAGCGAATCTTCCAGCGCGATTTCCAGCTCGGCCAGCATAATCTCCGACAGGCCGAGCCGACCGGCTTCCTCGCTGCTGGAGATCACCAGATCGGGCTGCGGCCGCGGCGCAATACCCAGTTTGTAGGCGACCATGTCGGCTACGCGCACCAACAGTTCCACTGTGCCGGTATGTTCGGTGGCTGGCTGATGATGATTGGCGGCAACCGTACGATAGGTTTCCGGTAAATTCCATTCTTGCAGCAACCATGCGCCTTTGCTCTCGTGCTGGCGGATGATCAGTTCTCGCTGCAAATCGGCAGGTAAATTTAGATTGAGGTCCTTGGCCGCCAGATCTTCCAAGCAGCGCAGCAGCAACAGTTCGCCAATGTCGTGAAACAGGCCGGCCATGAAAGCTTCTTCCGCTATCGTCTGGAACGACAAACGCTTGGCCAGCCATTCGGCGCCCAAGGCCACCGCAACGCTATGCTGCCAAAGTTTGACCATGTATTGCTGAGTGGCGGCATCTTTTGCCGCAAACAAGCCTTTCTGCGTGACCAAAGTGGCAATCTGGACGATGCGCGGCAAACCCAAACGGACCAGAGCATCCTTGACCGTGTTGATTGATCCCAAGCCGGCATAGAATGACGAGTTGGCAACGCGCAAAATTTGGCTGGCTAAACTGGCGTCCATCGCCAATTGTTTGGCAATCGCGTCCAGCGAGCGATTTTCGTCTTGCAAGGCCAAACGCAGCTCGGTTACCGCCCGCGGAAATACCGGTAAGGCACTGGCTCCCGAGGTAATGGCCTCGTCTATCAATTCGGAAAGCGATTTTTCACTCATAAGATTGGATTGTATTATTGGCTCATCGACTGCCCAACAAGCGGCGCAGTTCGTATAAAGGGCGGGGTTTTCCAAAACGCGGCAGATTGCGGATCACTTCCTGTAGCGAGGTAGCACCGGCGGCGGCTTTCACCAAACCATCCTCTAGCAGGGTAACCAAGCCCGCCGTCTCCAGGCTCACCCGCCGGATTTCGTAGGAGGTTTTGCGCTGCAATATCGCATCTTTGACCAATTCGTTCATCGACAAAAGCTCGAACACGCATACCCGGCCGGAGTATCCGGTAAAACGGCACTTTTCGCAGCCCTTGCCCAACAAAAATTGAGCGCCGGCAATGTCATCCGGCGTCACATTCAGCCGACGCAGCAAAGCCGGGTCAGGCTTGAACGGTTCGGCACAATGCCGGCACACTCGGCGCAACAGGCGCTGGGCGACTACCGAAACTACAGTCGAAGAAATCAGAAAAGCCTCGATTTCCATGTTCAGCAGCCGCAGCAAGCCGCCGATGCTGTCCTCGGTGTGAAATGTGGTCAACACCTTGTGGCCGGTCAGGGCCGCCTGAATTGCGGTATCCGCGGAAAACTTGTCGCGGATTTCACCGAGTACGATGATGTCCGGGTCCTGGCGCACGATGTGGCGCAGGGTTTCTTCGTAAGTCAGATTGATCTTCGGATTGATCGAACATTGTGCGACGCCGTCAATCACGTATTCGACCGGGTCTTCGGCGGTAACGATGCTGACTTCCGGAGCGTTCAGGTAATCCACTGCGCTATACAGCGTCGTGGTTTTACCCGAACCGGTCGGTCCGGTGATAATGACAACGCCGGTCGGCACGTCCAGCGAATCTTGAACAAAGCGTTCCAGCATCAAGGGCGCCATGCCCACTTCGTGTATGTCCAGCAATTCTGTCTTGCGGTTCAATAGCCGCAAGACGATTTTTTCGCCGTTGATGGTACTGAAAAACGAAGCGCGCATGTCGATCACGCGATTGCTGCTGGCCTGTTCGAACATGACCCGACCGTCTTGATGTCGGCGCTTTTCGGCAATATCGGCGCCGGCCATCACTTTAATCCTACTAATCAAGGCCTGGGCAATTTCAACCGGAAAGTCCCGGTAGTGCACCATTACGCCGTCGATCCGTTGCCGCACCCGGACCTTATGCTCCAGCGGTTCGATATGTATATCGCTGGCTCCCTGGCGTATCGCGTCTTCAAAGATCCGGTTGGCAACCGCGACGGCCGACTGCTCGCCGACGGCTACTTTTTCGGCGCCGGTATTACGCTCGTAATTGAGCAGAAAACGCATGATCTGCGAATACCGCCCCACCGCCGGAATGATCTCGGCGCCCAAGACGTGCCGGGCCATCTCGATGGCGTTTTGATCCAGCGGGTCGCCGAAAGCCACCAATACGCCGTCCATTTGTTTTTCGATAGGCAAAAAACAATGCTTGTTGGCGGACTTCAACATCGGCTTGGTCATCAGCGTCTGATCGATCACGGCAGTACTTAAATCGATAACCGAAATGCCCATCAGGTCCGCCAAAACCTCGAGCATTTTCATTTCCGATATCAGATTACGTTCCACCAGAATTTCGCCCAGGCGTTTGCGTCCTGCTTTTTGCCGTTGCTCGGCCAGCGCCAAATCCAGGTCGGTGTTGGTGATATACCCGAACTCCACCAGGAACAGGCCTAACTTGACTTTGACCGGGTGGTTACGAAACAACTCGACCAGTTGGTTGTGGGTGACATAACCCAGATCGCAAAGCACCAACAAAATCGGCTTTGGCGACTCCAGTTTGCCTTGCACCCGCAAGGCGTATTTCAGTTTTTCGGCATCGATCAGGCCCTGATCAACCAATAGGCCCAAGAAGTTTTCTGTGAAGCTTTTGCCGGAATCACCAGCGTTGCTGTTGCTTATGTTCATTGCCGCGTAATCGTCGTTGTCCAGCGGAGCGAAAAGAAAGGGGGCATGCTATCAACAGGTGTTGGAGGATGGATCATAGTCTATACAGCGCTAGCTAAACGAATTTTAAGCCGCGACTACAGTCGCCAGGCCTTACGCCACCCTGCGCGCCACCTACCAGCAGACTAACAACAAACACGAGGGGGGCTTCGAACGAAGACGAGAAACCGAGACAAGCAAAATCAAGAGATCTCCCGCCTGCGCCGTCTGATACTTTCGTCCTTGAACCGAAGGTTCAAGTGGAAACCAAATCCAGTCAATCAGGCTTCCTGAATAAACAGGCATGCGCACCATGAATGGCAAAAAGTTTCCGGGGTAAAAACAGGTTCAGGAAACACCCAGTACTGCTCGAACGCCGCAGGAGATTGGACTGATAGTCTACCGGATGATTTACGAATTTTCCAAAACGTTTTCTATTTTGCTGCGCAAATCGGCTAAGCGTTGACCAATATCCAAACTGCCGTTGGCTTCGTTCTTGCTGGATGCCGTCAAGTCGTGAGCCAAGTTCAATGCGGCCAGCACGGCGATGCGGTCGGTGCTGCTGACTTTGCCGGTGTCACGGATTTTGCGCATCTGCCTGTCAAGTTCCCGGGCAGAGTTGATCAACCCCTCTTTTTCATCGGCGGCACAGGCGATTTTATATTCCTTATCCAGGATATTCAGTGAAACGGGCTGGACGGCTTTACTCACGAATCATGCTCCATGGCTTTCAAGCGGGCAATCATCGCTTCCACCCGGGTTTTGGCCAACGTGGTTTTTTCCAGCAGCTTGGCTTTTTCCTTAACCAAGGCATCCTGTTTAACTTTCAAGGACTTATTCTCGCTTTTGACTTGATTGAACTGGGCAATGAGCGTATCCAGTTTCGCTTCCAATGCTTCCAGTTCGGTTGACGGATCTTTTTCTGTTTGAGACATAGCAAGAGTATGGGCCGATATGACGTTATAATCATCGTAGATGGTTAAGAATGTTAGCATAAGCCATGTTATTAAACAGCTTTATATAGGAAACGCAGCCCAGATGACCTACCGTTCGGTTGAAGAAATTTTAGAGCAACATGACGCCGACATCGGCGCTGCCGAGGCGCACGGTATCGCCACCGGCATGCTCTGCGTCGAAATCCGCGCCGATGCGGAAAACTGGCTACGGGAACTCATTGACGACGAGCAACAGTTGATCGACGAAGACAAAGCGCTGCTGCATGGTGTGTTCGAAAGAACCCGAGTATTGCTGGAAAATCAAAACGACGATTTCGCCTTCGATTTGCTGATGCCTGACGACGACGATCCGTTAGACGAACAAGTGGAAGCCCTTCGCTGTTGGTGCCAGGGCTTTTTGTTCGGCGTGGGTTATGCGCAAACCGGCGCCGACTGGCCGGGCGATACCGCTGAAGTGATGCGCGATATGATAGAGCTCACCAAAATCGACACCGACGTCGGCGATGAAGACGACGAAAATGCCTTGGTCGAACTGCGCGAATATGTGCGCGCCGCCGTGTTTACCGTGCGCGATCAATTTGCCGAACTCGGCCCATCGCAACCGCATTAATCTAAGTAGATCGACCATGAAACAAAGCGAATTCAAAAAACGCCGCGCCAGCCTGATGAAGCAAATCGGCAAGGGCAACATCGCCATTATTGCCAGCGCCCCGCAGCGCACCCGCAACCGCGACGTCCACTACCCGTTCCGTCAAGACAGCGACTTTTATTATCTGACCGGCTTTAACGAAGCCGAATCCATGGCCGTATTCATCCCCGGCCGTGAGCAAGGCGAATATATTTTGTTCTGCCGCGAATTCGACGAGAAAAAAGCCCAGTGGGAAGGTGCCCACGCCGGTCTGGAAGGCGCCACCAAACACTATGAAGCCGACGATTCGTTTCCGATTGACGATCTGGACGACATCCTGCCCGGCATGCTGGAAAACAAAAGCAAAGTGTTCTACCCGATGGGTAAGGACAGTGATCTGGACCACAAGCTGCTGGAGTGGATTAATCACATCCGCAAGCAGTCGCGTACCGGCGTCACCGCTCCGGGCGAACTGGTGTCGCTGGAACACATCGTCCACGAAATGCGCTTATTCAAAAGCGCGGAAGAACTAAAACTGATGCGCCGCGCCGGCGAAGTATCCGCCAAAGCCCATATTCGCGCCATGCAAGCCTGCAAACCCGGCTTGTACGAGTATCAAATCGAAGCCGAATTGATCCACGAATTTATTCAGGACGGCCTGCGTGCGGTGGCCTACCCGTCCATAGTCGCCGGCGGCAAAAACGCCTGCACGCTGCATTACGTGGAAAACAAGGACAAACTCAACAAAGGCGATTTGCTGCTGATCGACGCCGGCGTGGAATGCGACCATTACGCCGCAGACATCACCCGCACCTTTCCGGTGTCGGGCAAGTTCAGCGAACCGCAAAGGTTGTTATACCAATTGGTGCTGGATGCCCAAGCCGCGGCGCTGGCCGAAATCAAACCCGGCAATCCTTGGAATAAAGCTCATGACGCCTCGGTAGAAACCCTGACCAAAGGCCTAATCGAACTGGGCTTGTTAAAAGGCAAACCCAAAAAAACTGATCAAAGACGAAAAATACAAACAGTTTTACATGCACCGCATCGGCCATTGGCTGGGCATGGACGTGCACGACGTCGGCGATTACAAGATCAAGGACGAATGGCGCTTGCTGGAACCGGGCATGGTGTTAACCGTGGAACCGGGCCTGTATGTGCCGGCCGACTGCGAAACGGTGGATAAACAATGGCGCGGCATCGGCATTCGCATCGAAGACGATGTGTTGGTGACGAAAGACGGCCATGAAATTCTCACCCACGGCGTACCGAAATCGATCGCCGACATCGAAGCGCTGATGGCGGGCTAAGCAATGCAACACGATTTCGACCTGATCATCGTCGGCGCCGGCCTGGCCGGTAACTGTCTGGCCCTGGCGCTGAAAAACAGCGGCTTGAAGATAGCCTTGGTCGAAGCCAATAGCCGCGAACAATTGCGCCACTCGCCGGCCGGCGACCGCGCGCTGGCCTTGGCCGCCGGCACGGTGGAGTTACTCAACGACTTGGGCGCCTGGCGCGGCGTGGCCGATAAAGCCACCGCCATCAAACACATCCACGTCTCGGATCGCGGTCATTTCGGCAAGACCCGCTTGGCAGCGGAAGATCAAGGTGTCGAAGCGTTGGGTTACGTCATCGTCGCCCGCGACATCGAACAGCATATGGCCGATCTGGTCGAGAAAACCGACACGGTTTGCTTATATCAAACTCGGGTAGCCGGCTTAATGTCCGGCCGCGATGCGGTCAACGTCAGTTTGAAACAGCATGACGGCAGCTCGCTAAATGTCAGCGCCCAATTGCTGATCGGTGCCGACGGCGGCAATTCCACGGTGCGCAAGCTGCTGGAAATTCCGCAGCAAGTCACCGAATACGGCCAGACCGCGCTGGTCACCACCGTACAATCGGCGCTGCCGCATCGCAATATTGCCTTCGAACGCTTCACCGAATTCGGCCCTTTGGCCTTGCTGCCGGTGGCCGGCAAACAATCGGCGGTGGTCTGGACGCGCACGCACGAGCAGGCCGAGACCCTGATTAACGTCAGCGACCGCGAATTTCTTGCCGAACTGCAAAACTGCTTCGGTTACCGCTTAGGCGAACTGAAATTAGCCGCGCCGCGCCGCGCCTTTCCGTTAAGCCTGATCCGCGCCGAAAGCATGGTCTCCGGCCGCACCGTCATTATCGGCAACGCCGTACATCAACTGCATCCGGTCGCCGGCCAAGGTTTTAATTTAGGGATACGCGATGTGGCCTTGCTGGGGAAATGCTGATAGACCAACACGAACGCGATGGCGATTTGGGCGATGCCCGCCTGCTGAAAAACTACAGCCGGCAACGCCAACAAGACCACGGTAAAACCATCGGTTTTACCAATAGCTTGGTGAAACTGTTCTCCAACGACAACCTGCCGCTGGCCGCCGTCCGCAACGCCGGATTGACCATGCTGGACCACCTGCCGTTTGCGAAAAAACTACTGACGCGGCATGCGATGGGCTTGGCGGATAGGCTGCCAAAAATCGGCGAACGCAAATAAACCCAAACCACACCACCTCACGCAAAAAAACTTAGCCAAATCGCCGCCACAAGACTAGCTAAAGTCAAAGCAGCGGAGATAACTCGGGCAACGGGCCTAGGACGTGCAGCCGTCCATAGCAACAGCGTGCAATATGCAGAAGCCGGCAGTATGAAGCTCAGCAAAATCATCATTAACGCCCGCCCCGGCGCACACGCTTCGTTGCAGATTAATGTCCACTGCTTCCACAAGCCGACTCCCAAAGCGACTGCGAGAATGGCACCTGCCAGGTGCAACAACCATCTGAAACCGATTTGAACCTCCCGGAACAAAATGTCGCGCTTGATACCAACATGGAATGCGGCTTTCGCGTTTCGTGCGAATTGTAGCCGTAGGTCATATTGCCGCGGAAGCGGTTATGTGACATTCAATACTCGCTTCGGTGTATGTCAAGGAACGCTAACGCGCACCCTGACCTACGAGGCCCCATTTAACCCGGAGCCGCGTTTTCGCGGTGATCGGCTCGAACGGCTCGTTGGGCCGGTCTACCGACGATAAATTTGGATACTGTTGTGATTAGACTTTGCTGCAAGTCTGACCAACTATCTGGATCCGCAGACATATGGTGAAAATAGTAGGAGAACTCGCCATCTGTGAACAAATGCGTGCATTGAAGCTCGCTTCCCTCAAAGCAATGCACGAGCGTGTTCACTCTTCCGTCCGGGCCTAGACGGTAGTACTGAATTCGCGGCGAGTGCGATGATCGAGACAAGATCCGCTCTTTGATTAACCCCTTGTGTTGTCCGAGGGCTTCGATTTGGTTCACCCTCGAAGCCTTGTCGAGCCAGCCATCCAACTTGCTGTCGAAGCCAATGGTTATACCAACATAGTTGCACGGCGCCTCCCCGCATTGATATGACTTTTGCGGGGCAAACGTTGGCGAAAGCGCCGCGATAGCGATGTGCGTAGGAGATGTGAAACTAACCAGTGGCGCATACTCGCTTGGAATCGAAAACTGATACCCGCGAAATCGAAAATTCGATCCTGGCGCTCCTGGTGCTCCATACAGGCCCACTTTGCTCAAAAAGTGTCTGGCCGGCTCACAGTAAATCGGCGGCTCGCCGAAAACGCCTTCTATAAATTGGTTCTCCATATACGACCAATGATAAAGAACGGGCTGATCTGGGTTGCCGATGACCAGCACGGCGTGGTTTATAGTTCCGTTGCTTCTCATGTAGAGACCGGCCAGTTCGATCAAGCCTCTGATACTTTTGTACTCTGAGCCGCCAGTAGCGATCTGAATGCAGTAAGGAAATGTTGATGCCGTCTCCTCGGCGCTCGATTTCGCCGATTGCATCACATACAGGGAATAAGCGGCTAGTGCAGTAGCTGCCGCGGCAGCGATGATCAAAACGTTTCTGAACATCACTCTAGAATCCAATCTTCGAGCTAAGCCGCCCGCCGGGGCAGGGCTTAGGCATCACCGCAAGTCACCGGGTACGAGCGAATAAACCAAGGCATTGTGCGGCTTGCCTTGAAAGTAGAGACGGTTCCTCGCTTCGCATTCCAGTTTGGCACCAAGCGACTCAGCCACCCGTTGGCTTGCTTTGTTGTGAGTAAGCACGACAATTTCAAGGCGGGTCAGGCCCAGTTGACTGAATCCAAGTAGTGCCGAGTGGTGGGCTGCGAACCTAGCGACTCCCTGACCAGTATGCTGCGAGCTCACCCAGTACCCGATATTGCCAATCCGATAGGCTCGGTTGATGTGGTTGACGCCTGTCCCGCCAATCACTGCGCCTGAGACAGCATCGAAGATGCCCAAAGGATACTCGGCATCTGCTGCCCAGAGTTGCATGGTGGTCTTGATCCAGTTTTCCGCATCCAGCGGTGTATAGTCCTTAGAGCACCATGGCATCCAGTAAACGAGTTCATCAATAGACTCGCGGACGGCTGAATAGAAGGCCCCGGCATCTGAGAGCTCGAGCCTGCGAACGATGTATTTGGGAGCGTCGGACATTGTGATGCTTAACAAGTAATTCAAAGTTCCGTATATCACCCAAATACGTGCTTAGCAATAAGTCAGAATGAAGTGCAACGAAAACTGGATTATTTCCAAAGAGCGCCTGGATTACGCTCCGCTTCATCCAGGCTACTTTGACTAACTCCTACGCCACCTCAACACCACCCAAAACCCACCAACCATCGGCCAAACCATCCCCGGCAACGGCACAGCGGCGACCGTGTTGACAGAAATCGACGCTGTGTTTGCCGACAAGCCATCGCCGCCGGCATCCGCCAGACCGTTAATCAGTAAATCAAGCTGACTGCTACCGCTGCTCAGCACATTGAAACGGATGATCGCCAAAGTAAAGTTATCGGCTTGCAGGGCTTGTAAGTCCGCCGCGTCGTCCAAGGACGACTCGAATAGGTTCAGCACTCCCGGCCCCAGCACATCGACGGCGGTACTGTTTCCACCCAAGTTAAACACATCCAATTCGTCACCCAACACCGGATCACCGAAGGCCACGCCGGCAAAGGCCAAATGTGTTGGGTCAAACTGAATATTAAAATCATACGTTGCTAACGCAGCGTCGCCCAAACCGGAAATGTTCAAACCGATTTCAATGGCCTCGGCAGTTTGGCTACGGGGGGTGAAATGTAAATCTATGGCCGCATCGGCCGCACCGCCGGCGGCGAATAATGCTATACCGACCAGGCCGGCTTTGAATTGTTTCATCATCGTTGTTAGTCCTATATTCAGCATCCCGGATTCCCGCGTACGCGGGAATGACGGCGTAATTTCGGTGCGTGCGTCAGATTGGAGAAATCTGACTACCCGCCGCTTGAATCAAGCTCGTTTAAATCGCACAGCGTGAGCGCGTACACAGCAAAGTCAGCTTGCGCACATCCAACACATTAATCACGCCGTTTTTATCCAGATCGCGGGGATCGGCTATACCGGTAGCCGGTTGGTTGCGTGCCGCAATGACCAGGTTCAAATCCAGTTGATCGACATCGCGGTCGCCGTCCAGATCGCCTCTTACGCTGATGCTTTCGCAGCTGTCGGGTAAATGATTGAAGTTGGTATCGCCGCTGACCCGGTTTTGAATATCCAGCACGTCCGATTTGCCATTGTTATTGCAATCCGGAAACACGTTCAGGTAATACACATCCTGCTCGCCGTGGTAGGTGGCGGTGTAAGCAATGTGCGCGCCGTTGGCGTCGGAGACTAACTGGGTGTAATCGCCCATTTTGTCGCTTTGCCGTTCTTCGCCGTTCACGATGTTATACGGCAGATGCGTATTGAACACCGGCGTGACCGCCTGATTTTTGCTCCAGGTTACGCCACCGTCCCAGGAGTAGGCGTAGTAAAGCTGCGAATAGCGATACGGCGCGCTGCCGCTGCCGTTGCGGGTGTCGTACCACACCGCGTCGAGGCGGGAGTTGGCCGCCACGCCCAGCATCGGGAACCATTGGTAAGCGTTGGCGGCGGGTGGATCGTCATTCACCCGCACCGGCGCCGACCAGGTAGCGCCGCCGTCACTGCTGCGCACGAAATGAATATCCTGCGGATCGTCGCCAGTTTGCCAGGCATATGGGGAGACATGCGCCAGCAAGTAAATATTGCCGCGCAACGGCCCGGCCGATTGATCGGCGGCAATTTGCACATCGCCGTCGCCACCCAGTGGGTTGGGCAGCTGCAAGCTCGGCGACAGGAACATCATGCTGTTGCCGCCCATATCGACCTTTTGCGCGGTAAAGGTGGGTGAAGCGGCGGGATCTTTGGCATCAACCGATTTCAGGAAATAGTGCCCGCTACGCACTATGCCCAAGGCACTGACGGACAAAATCGTTTCATCGACGCCAAATAAATAAACCTCGCCTTCCGGACCGATGGCCAGCCGGCCGAAACCGAAGTTTGCCACCGGCAACGCCGCATCCGGCTCCTGGTAACTCAAACCACCATCCGTGGAACGGCTGAAATATTTGGGGACATAATTTGGATCGGGGTTACTGTCGGCCGGCCGCCGCCAGGTGCTGTACATATACCCGTCGCTGGGACCGCCGGTTTTATCGATGGCCAGCCAGTTCTTGTCGCCTTTAAACTGATACACCGGCTCCGACCAAGTCACCCCGCCGTCGCCGGATTTAAACACCGAAGTGCTATCCGATACCGCCAAAGACTGGTAATAGAAATTGCCCAAGGCATCGACCTCCAACACCGGATCGGTGCGAGTTTGCAGCGGTAAGGCCGGCAGCATGCCGGTAGTCCAACTCGCGCCGCCGTCAAAGCTATAGGCATAGCCGCCGTGTTTGACGGCAGTGGGCGGTGAATCGAACTTACGCCAGCCCACGACAATATTGGCGGGATTTAGCGGATTCAAGGCCAGCGTCGGTTCGTTGCCTTTGTCGCCGGCGATGTTTTGCCCCTCCGCATCGACGTTGACTTGATGGCTACGATACTGTCCAAAACTTATTACCGGGGAAGGCCCTGCCTGCGCGGCTGTCGTCAATGTCAAACCGATGCCTAAGCCTGCCGCGATTTTTACCAGCCTAACGTTACGGAAAAAGGGTGTACGCCATTCGCCAGGCTCGGGGTAAACGGCAGTTAGCGGCCGAGTCAATCCTGCAACTTCATCCCGTTTCATCACACGATCTCTCTTTTAGAACGACCATTCAGAACCAATCCCGCCAAGCCACTGGCAAACAGCCATACCGCCGTCGGCAAAGGCACCGCCGCCGGCGTTTCTCCCGACACCACGGTGGTTTGGAAGCTGAAAGTACCAATGCGCGTATCGCGCAAGCGGGCGTCGCGAGCGCCCAGATGATCGAAGCCCCACCCTAACCCAAGATTGCCGTTGAGGCTTAACGTATTCCCGACTATTGCGGTGGTGACATCAAACAACTCAAAACCGCCCGCATCGAAACCGATGTGATTGGTAATCACCCAACCGGAACGCCCCGGCGTTGCCGCTTCAAGAGCCGGATCGTATTCCAAGGTCATATCGCCCAACAACACTCTATTGGTCGGCGGATCGACGTCCACTCTAAAACGCATGACACCGCCTAACCCGATGCTACCGCTGGCAGTGCCGAACAAATTGCCGGGTTCGAACGCGAAAGTGGTATTTCTGTTCTGCCGCCCGCCCGGATTGACTATCGGACTCAGCCCGTTGACACTGAATTGCAACCCGGTTGCCGGAATTTCATCGGCCACCGTATCGTACAAATCCGGCGTATTGCCGTCCCGCAGCTCAACAAAGGTTTTTGATGCCGCCGAAGCGTCGTAAAACTCTTCCAGATAAATAGAAGGCCGGCAGCAAATCGGAAAGTCCGCGGTGGGCGTGTCCGGATAATCGTTCACATCAAGGCTGGCGATTAGCACATCGCGGTTTAGGTTAAGGACCAGCGCACCGCCGCTGACTGTGGCGGCTTGGGCTTGGCTAATCGACAATACACCGAAAACGGCTAATAGCCAGGTGGATGATCGATGATTATTGATTTTCATAATGTCACACTCCTTGAAAGATATGGCCTACGGCCTATGCCGATAAAGCCCAAAAAGCCGCTAGCGAATAACCAGACCGCAGCGGGTAGCGGCACCGCCGATACCTGTCCGCAACCGGCATAGGCACCCGTGCCCAAACAGAAACTGCCGACATCAACCAGTTGCGCGCCTTGCAACATGCCGGCGTTTTCCGGCGACATCAGTAAATCGCCACTCAACTGCCAGTTTTCGGCGTTGCTAAAGTTCAGGCTTAGATTGCTTAGGTCGTACACCGCCATCGTGAAATAAATGTTATTGGCTAGGTACCAACCGGTGCGGCCCAAAGTTTGCCGGTTGGCATCGTAAAGCAGCGAAAAATCGCCGTTGACCAAGCCGGCTCCAGTCGGCGGCCAGTTCGGCGCATAAAAACCCTGCACGCCGGTCATGCCGACTTGCGCCCCGGCCACACCGGCCAGTGTGCCGGTATCGATGGCAAACTCGGCTGACGTGGCTTTGACGTAACGCTGGCTGGCTTGCGGACTAGGATCGCTACCGATAGCCGTCAACTCGAACACCTGATTGAGCCCGGAAATCTCGGTGCTGTTGAGCTGGCTAAGCAAATGGTCGCCGGTGTTGGCCGGATTATCAGCATTGGACGTTGCCGTACTCCAAAACGTCGACAAGTAATAACCCCCGGCGTAAGGCGCCAGCGCATTGCGGTCCAGGTTCATCGTAAACGTACCGCCGGATGGCGCATTCAATGTCGCGGCGTCGGCGCATGGATATACCGTCCCCATGCCGATAGCCAGTATGGCCAAAACGGGATAGCTGCGGTTTCTATTGAT
>Ga0160183_107388_pt1 | contig 34994 bp, 29 predicted proteins | sample met14sb_FD_108562 | JGI IMG/M metagenome (GOLD analysis project Ga0160183, IMG submission 108562) | Synthetic bacterial communities of pure cultures from sediment of Lake Washington, USA, under high oxygen condition - MT... | ecosystem: Engineered > Modeled > Simulated communities (microbial... >...
AGCCTGGATTGACCGAGTCAGGAAGTTGGATATCGACATACTGGCTCCGCAACATGGTCGGATGTTCAAAGGCGATGATGTGAAGCGTTTTCTGGATTGGTTCGAGGCCCTACAAGTGGGGATTGCCGTATAAAACAAGCATTTGCCGAAAATTGGGTTTATAATCCGGCCATTACGAGCCCCCGTCGCGAGACGGGGGTTTTTTGTTAGTGAGAGTAGTTGAGGTATCTCATCAAGCATGGCGCAAAAACTTTATATACAGACTAACGGCTGTCAAATGAACGAATACGATTCCGATAAGATGCGGGACGTATTGATCGCATCGCACGGCATGGAATTGACCGACATTCCGGAACAAGCCGATGTGTTGTTACTAAACACTTGTTCGATCCGCGAAAAAGCTCAGGAAAAGGTATTTTCCGCCGTGGGGCGCTGGAAAAAAATCAAAGATAAACGTCCCGGTGTGATTATTGGTGTTGGTGGCTGCGTAGCCAGCCAGGAAGGTGCGGCCCTGCAAAAGCGCGCGCCGTATGTAGACATTGTGTTTGGTCCGCAAACCCTGCACCGCTTGCCTGAGTTGTTAAACCAAGCACGTAGTGGCGGTAAGCATGTAGTCGACATTTCTTTTCCCGAAATCGAAAAATTCGATAATTTACCGGAACCGCGTGCGGAAGGCCCCAAGGCCTATGTATCGGTGATGGAAGGTTGCAGTAAGTACTGTACCTATTGTGTCGTGCCGTACACTCGCGGTGAAGAAGTCAGCCGGCCGCTGAACGATGTGATTGCTGAAATCGAAACGCTGGCTAGACAAGGTGTGCGCGAGATCAATCTGCTCGGCCAAAACGTTAATGCTTATCGCGGCGCGATGGAAGACGGCGATGTGGCTAGTTTTGCGCTGTTGTTGCATTGCGTTGCCGCTGTCGATGGTATAGACCGTATTCGTTTCACTACATCGCATCCTTTAGAATTCACTGACGATATTATCGAAGCGTTTGCCGAGATTCCGCAGCTGGTCAATCACTTGCATTTGCCCGTGCAGAGCGGCAGCAACCGCATTTTGGCGGAAATGAAGCGTGGTCATAGGCGCGAAGATTATCTGGAAATCATGCGCAAGATGAAAGCGGTGCGGCCAGGCATCAGTTTGTCGTCGGATTTTATCGTCGGCTTTCCCGGTGAAACCGAAGAAGATTTTGAAGATACCATGGCCTTGATCGAGGAAGTCGGTTACGACCTGTCTTACAGTTTTATCTTCAGTGCCAGACCGGGCACGCCGGCGGCCAACTTTGCCGACGATGTCAGCATGGCTGTTAAGGAGCAACGCTTGAAACGCTTGAAAGACCGCCTGAACGAAATGTTCATGGCTATTTCGGAGTCGATGATCGGTAGCGTGCAAAGTGTGTTGGTGGAGGGCATCTCCAAGAAAAACCCGTTGCATCTAACCGGGCGGACCGAAAATAACCGCGCCGTCAATTTTGCCGGGCATCCGCGCTTGATCGGGCAGTTCGTCGACGTGTATATTGCCGAAGCCTTGCCCAATTCGTTACGGGGTCGCCTGGTGGAATCGTCCATCGAAAAAATCCAGCAGACCGCCTAGTGTTGAACGCCAGCCTTTTTTCGCAAGAAATTACCCTGTTACCCGCCGATGCGCAACGCCTGTCCAATTTTTGCGGACAGTTGGATGCGCATATCCGCCAAATCGAGCAACGCTTACAGGTGGAGATCGCCAATCGCAGCAATCATTTCAAGGTCACGGGTGTCGATGCTGCGGTCAAAGCGGCTTGCGCGGTGATTCAGAAATTGTTCGAATTGACCGAGCGGGAAGAAATCACTCCGGAGCAAGTGCATTTGAGTTTGCAGGATGCCAGTATCGACCAGTTACTACAGGCTGCGCCGAGCGTGAAATCGGAGCCGGTGGCGATTAAAACCAAGCGCGGTGTAATCAAGGGTCGCGGTTTTAATCAGCAGGACTATTTGCGCAAGATCATTTCGCATGACATTAATTTCGGTGTCGGTCCCGCGGGTACCGGTAAAACCTATCTGGCGGTCGCGTGTGCGGTTGATGCGTTGCAAAACGAGACCGTGCGGCGGATTATTTTGGTACGGCCGGCGGTGGAAGCGGGCGAGAAGTTAGGTTTCCTCCCAGGCGATATGGCGCAGAAAGTCGACCCCTATTTGCGGCCCTTGTACGATGCGCTATACGACATGTTGGGTTTCGAGCGCGTCGAAAAATTGCTGGAAAAAAATGTCATCGAAGTGGCGCCCTTAGCCTTCATGCGCGGTAGAACCTTGAACGACTCGTTTATTATTCTGGATGAGGCGCAAAACACGACGGTGGAACAAATCAAGATGTTTTTGACCCGGATCGGTTTCGGTTCCACTGCCGTCATTACCGGCGATGTTACGCAAATCGATTTGCCCAACGAAAAAATGTCCGGTCTGAAACATGTGTTGAAAGTGTTGAAGGATGTGGACGGTATCAGTTTTACCTTTTTCGGCGTGCGCGACGTGGTTCGGCATCCGTTGGTGCAGCGCATCGTCGCCGCCTACGAGCATTACGAAAAAGAGCACATGCCGTCGGCGTAGTCTATGAATTATATCGACATGCAAATTGCTACTTCGGCACCTCATCCCGAACTCGAGCAGTTTCAGCAATGGGTGGACGCCGGGCTAGCAAGCTTTGAGGATGATGCGGACTGCGAGTTGGTGATTCGTTTGGTCGACGATGTGGAAAGCGCAGAGCTGAATCAGCAGTATCGGCATAAAAACGGACCGACTAACATCCTGAGCTTTCCCTTTGAAGCCCCGGCGGGCATGGACATGGACTTGCTGGGCGATTTGGTGATTTGTGCACCGCTGATAGGGCTGGAAGCTGCGCAGCAAAATAAATTGCCCGAGCACCATTGGGCGCATATCACTATACACGGCGTATTGCATTTGCTAGGGTATGACCACATAGAGGATCAGGATGCCGAACAAATGGAAGCATTAGAGATTGAGATTTTGAGCAAATTAGGTATAGCAAACCCTTATATGGAGGATGGAAAGCAATGAGCGATGGTAACCCCCCGAGTAGTCAACCCCATAAGAGTTTGATCGAGCGCATCGGTCATTTTCTGAGTGGGGAGCCGCAAGATCAGGAAGACTTGCTGGAAATATTGAGAGAATCGCAAGAAAAACATCTGTTAGACTCCGACGCACTGGCCATGATGGAAGGCGTGATGCATGTGGCGGAGATGCGGGTCAGAGACATCATGATTCCGCGTTCACAAATGGTCGTCGTTCCTAGGGAAGCGGAACTGGAAACCATCTTTCCGTTAGTGGTCGAATTTGCTCATTCCCGTTTTCCCGTCATCGAAGAAGACCGCAGCAAGGTGGTTGGTGTTTTGCTGGCCAAGGATTTACTGGCTCATGCTTTAAAGGATAAAACCCTGAAAGTCGAGGATGTGATGCGCCCGGTCAACGTGGTGCCCGAAAGCAAACGCTTAAACGTGTTACTAAAAGAATTTCGCACCGAGCGCAACCACATGGCCATCGTCGTCGACGAATACGGCAATGCCGCCGGCTTGGTGACGATTGAAGACGTCCTGGAGCAAATCGTCGGCAAGATTGAAGACGAACACGATGACGACGAAGTACAAGAATTTATTTCTCAGCGTAGCGAGAAAGAATTTATCGTCAGCGCGCTGACACCCATCGAAGAATTCAACGATTATTTTTCCGCCGCATTGGAAGACGACGAATACGACACGCTAGGCGGTTTAATCGTGCAGCGTCTAGAACATTTTCCGAAGAAAGGCGAGAAGGTGGAGCTGGACGATTTCTGTTTCGAGGTATTGCGGGCCGACAATCGGCGAGTGCATTTACTGAAATTGAAGATCAAATAACTGTGTTCTGCGCGCTGGTGCCTGAGGCATTAAGCATTAGTAGTTCCTCGAACGCATCGGCCGGCAGGGCTTTGGAGAATAAATAGCCCTGCCCATAGTCGCACTCCGCTTCCAGCAGTAGCTGGCGTTGTTGTTCGGTTTCTATGCCTTCCGCGATGACTTTCATCCCCAGCTTGTGCGCCATGACGATAATCGCTTCGCAGAGAATTTTGTCGCTGGAATTCGGCGACAAATTGCCGACGAAAGACTGATCGATTTTCAGATAGTCGATATCGAATTTCTTCAGATAAGCCAGCGACGAATAGCCGGTGCCGAAATCGTCCAGCGATACTTGTATCCCTGCGTCTCGAAAAGCCAGTAATTGATCTTTCACCACATTACTGGCGTCCAGCAGCAAGCCCTCGGTAATTTCCGCGACGATGCTTTGTCCCGGCAGCTCAAGTGTTTGTAAGTATTCCAGCCAAGTGCCGTGGGACTGGTCGTCGTAAAACTGCATCGGCGATTTGTTGACGCTGATCTGAAAGTCCGGATGGTATCTTGCACGCCATTGTTTGACCTGTCCTGCCGCTTGTTTAAATACCCAAGTACCGATTTCGGCAATCAGGCCTATATCTTCGGCAATATGCACAAATTCGCTGGGGCTGACCATGCCCCGTGTCGGGTGTTGCCAGCGGATCAGCGCTTCGGCTTTATGGATGGCGCTGGATCCCAGTTCCACGACCGGCTGGTAATATACTTCAAATTGGTTGGCCTCCAAAGCATGGCGCAAATCGTCGGCAATCAGCATGCGCGCTAGAGCGGCTTCCTGCATTGATGGAGTGAAATAACAATAGCGATTACGGCCCTGGTGTTTCGCTGCGTACATTGCCTGATCGGCGTTTTTTATTAAGGTATCGATTCTCTCCGCGTCCTTCGGGTACAGGGTGATGCCGATACTGGCCGAGATGTAGGCCACTTTGCTTTTCAGCTGAAAAGGTTCGGCGAGTCTTTGCAGGATGTTTTTGACCACCCGTTCGGCATCCTCAGCATCATCAAGTTCGCCGAGGATGACTGTGAATTCGTCGCCGCCCAATCGGGCGACAGTATCGGAATCGCGTACGCAATGCAGCAGCCGTTGCGAGGCATCTTTTAACAATAAATCGCCCATATCGTGACCCAGCGTATCGTTAACTTCCTTGAAACGGTCCAGATCAAGCAATATCAAAGCGACCTGCAAGCCGCTGCGATGTGCCTTTTTGATTTCTTGATCCAGCCTGTCATGAAACATGCGGCGGTTGGGCAGGCCGGTGAGCGGATCGAAATTGGCTTGGGTCCAGATCAGTTCTTCGGACTGCTTCTTTTGGGTGATGTCGGAAAATAGCGCAACTCGCCGCTGCGGCAGGCCATCCGCGCTAAATATGGTATTGATGGTCAGTTGCTCAGCAAATATCTCGCCGTTCTTCCGACGATTCCAAATTTCGCCTTTCCAGTGACCACTACTGTTGATGGCTTGCCACATGGCTTGATAAAACTGTTCGCCCTGCCGCGCCGAGTTCAGAATGTTATGGTTTTTACCGATGACTTCGTCCAATGTGTAGCCGGTCAAAGCGGTGAAAGCCGGATTGACATTGATAATCATGCCTTGTGCGTCGGTCACGGCCATCGCTTCGCTGCTGTTTTGATAGACTAAGGACGCCAATTGCAGTTCTTCATTGCTGCGGCTGCGGTCGATTGCAATGCCGGCCAAATGCGAGGCCTGTTCAATCATCTGAATGTCGTCTGCCCCTGGCTCCGCAGGATGGCGCTGGTAAATACCAAAAGTACCCAACAATTGGCCGGACGCGCCACGTATCGGCTCAGACCAGCACGACCCTAAACCGGCCCTAGCCGCAAGCTCGGTAAACGGCGCCCAATAAGTATGGTTTTGAATATCTTCGACAATGACTCGCTGGCCGAAATACGCAGCCGTACCGCATGAGCCGACACCGGGGCCTACGTAAAGGCCGTCTACAGCAGAATTGTAGAAGTCGGGTAGATGCGGTGCAGAGCCTATGAACAAGCGATTACCTTCGTTATTTAATAGCAATATCGAACAAATTAAGTCAGGATTTTGGGCCTCTACACCCAATACCACCGCTTGCAGGATCTCCGGCAGTGCCGCGCCTTTGGATACTAATTCCAGAACATGGTTATGGGCGCGCTCACGATTGGCCGCTTGTTGGCGGTCAGTAATATCCATGGCTATGCCGATGATGCCGACCGTCTCTTTGTTGATGTCTTGCAATGGCGTGCGGGTTATTTGTATGGTGTGCCGTTTGCCATCGGCAAATTTTATTTGCTCGAGGGATTGATGTGCTTGATTTGCTTGCGCTAAACACGCTTGATCGGCACTTAAAAAACGGGCTGCGATCTCCGCGCCGAACAACTCGGCCAATGGTTCGTTGGCAATTAAACGGGTTTCCGGCAGGCCAAGGGCATCGCAAAAAGTATGGTTTACAAATAAAAAGCGCGTATCAAGGTCGGCCAACCAAATGCCGACGGGGGCGTTGTCGAGAATGGCATGCAACTTAGCTTCGGAGGCATGTAACTCGGCTATTTGCGAGTTTAATTGTTCGGTCATCGACATGAAACTATTCGCCAGATAGCCGATTTCGTCGTTACGGTGCGTCGGTAACCCGGTCAGCGGCGTGCCCAGCTTGAATTGACCGATCGCGGTGGTCATTGAATTGAGCGGTTTTGCCAGGACGCGCGCCAACATTAGCGAAATTGCACTTGCCAGCAGGCTGAACAACAAGGTTATTTCGATAACGCTCACTCCCAGAGCTTTACTTTCCTGCAAAACGTTTTTCAGCGGCGTATATAAACCCAGCATGGCGAAGCGTCCGCTGCTTTCCGAGCCCAACGGCAGTTTTACGAAAGCGGCGAGTGAAGAAGTGGCCAAGCTTTGCGTATCGCTGGTCGCGAATACCGAATGCGCTAGTTTGCCAGCCAGAATCGCTTTTACGTTCGGGATGTCATTCTGAATCAGGAAACTGCGGCCGCTTTCAAAGCCAAAGGTTTTTGCCGCGTCGGGGTGAATTAAATAGTCTCCTCTGTCGTTGCTGAGCAGCAATTCAATATCGTCGGGAATATTGCCGCGTACTTGCTCGAATAGCCCTTGTAAATCGACATTGATGACGATTACTGCGATGGTAGTAGTGGCCGACTTGATCGGCATCGCTATCCGCAGTGTGGGTTTACCAAATCCCAGGTGAGTGCCTAATTCCTGATTTAAATTGATTTCCGAAACGTAATATTGCTCCGCAGCCAGCGGCACGGTTTCGAATACGTAAGGAAAATGGTTTTTCTCTTGTAACTGCGCGTCGGCAATCACTTTGAGGCTGTCTTGATCTCTATCGACTCTGACTAATTCCTTGCCGTAATGCTGCGTGTCGATCAAACGGATTTGACTGTATTCGGGATGGGCATTCAGCAAGCTGACAAAAATCTCTGCCAATTGATTTTTACGTATGCCCAACTTTGCGTCAGGTGTTGCCGAGACAATGTCGGCGCTGACCGGCAAATTGCTTAGAAACTTGACGCTGCTGGCGGTAGCTGCCAACGCATCGGCAAATCGGTTTCCCACGGCTTGGGTGTCGTTGAGCAGTTTATCCTTGGCGATTCCCACCAGCATGGCCCGGCTGCGGTCGTAGACATAATAACCGGTCAGGCCTGTCGATAGCGTGCCCAGCAATGCCAGCCAGAAACCCAGTTTTATGCCTATGCTGGAGCGCACTTAAAATGCCTCGGGTGCTTCACCGGAAATGATTCTATCCCATAGCGTTTTGCGCGCCAGCGGATCGAGTATCGGTTCCAGCCAAATAATGGGTTGGTTTTGGGTGTTGTCGTTCTCCGGCGCTGTAATGGTGTTTGCCAAGCCGTGTTGCTGGGTGAGTCGTTCGCTGACCGATTTTTCCAAGGTGTAATTAATCCATTTTTCTGCCAACTCGGGGTTCCGGCTATTTTGGGTGATGGCCCAGCAATCCAGCCAGGCCAACGCACCTTCGCGGGGAATCACATAACCAATGTCTGCACCTGCTTCGCGCAGAGCTTTCAGTTGCTGGGTGCCGTAATTACCGAAAATCAAGGCTATGTCATATTTGACAAAAAGCCTGGTCGCTTCCTCCGCGGTCGCGTAAAAGGTCAGCACATTACGGCGTAACTTGGCCAATTCGCGAGCGGCCTGTTTTAGCTCGGGATCTGTCATCCGGAACGGATTGGATACGCCCCTTAATAAGCCGACTATGGAGAAATTGTGATTACTGGCGTTAAAAGCCAATACTCGGTCCCGATAGGCTGGGTCCCACATAGCCGACATGGATTGGGGGGGAGTGTTAATGAGTTTGCGGTTATAGATCAGCCCCATTTCCGAGTAGGTGTAAGGGACAGCATACGTGTCGTTCCCGCGAACCAGGCCGGGGATGGCTTGCAAGTTTTGGAAACGCGGCAACTGCCGGGCATGGTTGGGAATATTTGTCATGCTGATCGGCCTGCTCAGGCCTTGATCGATATAACGCTGCAATTCCGCAGTATTGACAGCAAATACGTCATAGTTGCCACCATTGATTTTCTGCCAAAGGTCGTCGTCGGACGTTACCAGGGTTAACTCTATCGCCACGTCGAACCGCTGCTGGAATGCCGAAACCACTTCACTATCGGCGTAACCGTCCCAACTGAGCACCCGCAGTGTTTCCTGGGCGGATACCCATCCGGATGTTGCCAGACATATAATCGTAAGAAAATATGTCAGAACGGTGGCGGAACATTTGGCAGTAATGCTCATAAGGCTATCGGCATGAATTTGTCGGGCCATCATAACCAATAAGTATGCGCTTTCCGCCAATGTCGATATTGATATTATGTTGCCGCGCACAGATTCCGAAAATAATGCCATGAGGCTATCTGGTCGGATTGTCGTTTAGGGCGGGTCCGGATTAATCGGCTTGATCGACTTTGATCAGAATGCGTAAAGCATTTTGCCGGGTGCTGTGGTTGAAACTGTTGAAGCCGTGATTGTCGGATTGTTCAGTGTCGGTGTTGCCGGCAATTTCCACCCATTCGCCGAGATTGGCGCGTAAAGTGGTGTGAGCGGATTGGGTTTCGATGTGGCCGTTGCGCTGAAAGCTATCCGACCACGGTTCTATATCGAGAGTGACCTGGTTGCCGGCCAAGCGCGGCGTAACAGCGAAGCCGGTACTGGCTTCAATCATCTGGGTATTGCTGCTCACCGCGGAGCCGTAACCATAGCCCGGGTCGTATACGCTGTAATTTTGCACCGGCCGGACCTGTCCGGTTTTGATATGGGCCGCCTGGCCTTCCAGGGTGCGTAATTGTTGGTGTTGTTGCCGGTTTCGCAAGTCTTCGCTGTTGCCCATCATGCCGTGCATCTGAATCCTATTCGGCGTGGCGGCAATGGCCGCTTCTGCGTTCAATTCGGCTGCGGTTTTGCTACTGGTTTGCAAGACGCTGATGACTAAATTGCTGAGCCGGGCGTCGAGTTTTTGAATGACGGCCCGGATTTCGCCGAGTTTGGCGGGATTGGTTTTAACGATCAGACTGGCACCGTTCTCGATGACGCGATCATCGGCATCCAGCAGCGGTGCCAGTAAAGCGCGTACGTCGGAGGCCGGACGGTTCATCAGGGGGATCACTTCTATCACCGATTCGTCGGCAAGTGCTTGGCCGGCTATCAACATCAAGCCGGCCAAGCAGGGTTTAAATTTCATTGTAAAGCGCGAGATATTGATTCGCACTGTTTTGCCAGGAGAAATCCTTGAGCATCGCGTTACGTTGAATTTTCTTCCAGACTGGTCGATTGTGGAATAACACCAGGCTGCGTTTGATGGCTTCTATCAGCGCGGCCGCCGACGCATCGTTGAACGAGATGCCGCTGGCGGTGCCGTTGGCAATACTTTCCGGAAGTGCGTCGACTACCGTGTCTGCCAAGCCGCCGGTCTTTCTGACGATAGGTATCGTGCCATAGCATTGGCTATACATTTGGTTTAAGCCGCAAGGTTCGAAGCGCGAAGGCATCAGGAAGATGTCGGCGCCGGCTTCGATTTGATGCGCCAAGCGTTCGTCGTAGCCAATGGTGATGGATACTTTTTCCGGATATAAGCGGGCAAATTCCTGCAGGCGGTATTCGATGCTTTTATCGCCGCTGCCCAGTAAGGCAAATTGCAAGGGTAGGGTGGTCATCTCTTGTAAACAGCTTAGTACCAGATCGATACCTTTTTGTTCGACCAAGCGGCCAATCAAACCAAACAAGGGCGTTTCCGATTCCACCGGCAAGCCCAGTTGTTGTTGGAGTGCCGCTTTATTGATTTGCTTGTCTTTTAGGGTATCGACGCTGAAAGGCTTTGCGATATAGGCGTCGTTCGCCGGATTCCAGACCGACACATCAATGCCGTTCAGAATGCCGCGTAACTGGCTTTGTTTATGCGCCAACAAGCCTTCCAAGCCGTAACCGAATTCAGGGGTCTGGATTTCCTGGGCATAAGTGGGGCTCACCGTGGTAATACGGTCGGAATAGCTCAACCCGCCCTTGATAAAGGACAGCATGCCGTGGAATTCCAGACCGTCCGGGTGGAGTAATTGTCCTGGCAGATTTAACTGGGCGTAGGTGCTGCCGGGAAACAGTCCTTGGTAGGCCATATTGTGAATGGTAAAAATCGTCGCCGGCGGGTTGGGTTCCAATGACAGCAGTGCCGGTACCAATCCGGTTTGCCAATCGTTGCAATGCACAATGTCGGCGTGCCAGTCTAAATAAGCCCGGTTGGTGGCCACTTCGACGATGATGCGGCAAAACAGCGCAAAGCGCTCACCAATGTTCGGCCAGGGGCGTCCGGCTTCATCAAGGTATGGGTTACCCGGAAAATTAAAGAACGGCGGATAATCCACCAGCCAGACGATGACATCACTGTCCGGCAAGCGGGTTTCCAGTAGGTTAACGTCGCAATTGTTGACTCGCACCGTGCATAGGTAACGGCCGGGTTCGCAGTTCTTGATGCCCTGGTAATTGGGCATGATGATGCGCACGTCCTGGCCCAACGCGGCCAGGGCCAGAGGCAGGCTGCCGGCGACATCCGCCAGGCCGCCGGTCTTGATCAAGGGGTGGGTTTCGCTGCTCGCGAACAGAATTTTTTTCATGGCGCTAAAACTACATTTTCAAAATAATACCGGCCAGGGGCGGCAAGGTGACGGAAATGGAGTGGTCTTGGTTCATCCAGGGTTGCGGTTCTGACAACACCGAGCCATTGCCAAGGTTGCTGCCGTCGTAATATTGAGAATCGGAATTGAAAATCTCGTAATAGGTGCCGGGATTAGGTACGCCGATCCGGTAACTTTCGCGCGGGACCGGGGTGAAGTTCAGGATCACGATCAAATCTTCATGCGCCGATTTGCGGCGATAACTAATGATAGATTGTTGATAGTCGTGGCAATCGATCCATTCAAATCCGTGATGGTCGAAGTCGTAACGGTGCAGGGCGGTATGGCTGGAATAGAGTTTATTCAAGTCTTTAACCAGGGTTTGCAGGCCTTTGTGATGCGGATAGTCCAATACGTACCAATCAAGCGTACGGTTGCAACTCCACTCGGTGCCTTGGCCGAATTCGCAACCCATGAACAACAATTTTTTGCCCGGATAAGTAAACATCATCGTGTACAGTAGACGCAAATTGGCAAAGCGTTGCCATTCATCGCCCGGCATCTTATTCAACATCGAGCCTTTGCCGTGCACCACTTCGTCGTGCGAGAACGGCAGCACAAAGTTTTCTGTGAATGCGTAAAGCAGGCCGAAAGTCAGCGAATCATGATGGTATGAGCGGTGGATCGGTTGTTCCTGCATGTAATGCAGAATGTCGTGCATCCAGCCCATGTTCCACTTCATCGAGAAGCCCAAGCCACCGGTCCAGGTGGGCCGAGTCACTTGCGGCCACGAGGTCGATTCCTCGGCCATGATCACCGTGCCGGGATGCTGCTCGTGGGTGACGGTATTCATTTGACGCAGGAAGTCGATGGCTTCCAGGTTTTCGTTACCGCCGTACATGTTCGGAATCCAGTCGTTGGCGTCGCGCGAGTAGTCCAGATACAGCATCGACGCCACCGCATCGACCCGCAGGCCGTCGAGGTGGAATTCCTCCAGCCAGAAGAAGGCGCTGGACAGCAGGAAGTTTTTCACTTCGTTGCGGCTGTAGTTGTAAATCAAGGTGCCCCAGTCGCGGTGCTCGCCTTTACGTGGGTCTTCGTGTTCGTAAAGCGGCGTGCCGTCGAAGCGGCCCAGAGCGAAGTTGTCTTTTGGAAAGTGGGCGGGCACCCAATCCAAAATTACGCCGATGCCGTTTTGATGGCAGTGGTCGACAAAATAACGGAAATCGTCCGGCGTGCCGTGGCGGCTGGTCGGCGCAAAATAACCGGTGGTTTGATAACCCCAGGAAATGTCCAGAGGGTGTTCGGTGACCGGCAATAACTCGATATGAGTAAACCCCAGTTCCTTGACGTAATCCACCAACTGCTCGGCAAGCTCGCGATAATTCAGGAAATTGCCGCGATGGTCGCGCCGCCAGGAGCCCAAGTGTACCTCGTAAATCGACATCGGCTGATGCAGCCAGTCGTGCTGCGGACGGTGGTCCATCCAGCTGCCGTCTTGCCAGGTATAGCTGTCTTCTACTGTGACAATCGCGGCGGTTTGCGGACGGAATTCGAATTGCTGGCCGTAAGGGTCGGTTTTGACTAGCAGTTGGCCGGTATGGCGATTCAGAATTTCAAACTTGTACAAGCAGCCGGCAGACAGGCCGGGAATGAAAATTTCCCAGATACCGCTACTGCCCAAGCTGCGCATCGGATGGCAGCGGCCGTCCCAGCGATTGAAGTCGCCGATCACGCTGACCCGCTGTGCGTTCGGCGCCCAAACCGCAAAATGTACGCCGGGAATATCGGCAACGCTGTGCAGATGCGAGCCAAGCTTTTTGTAAATATGCCAATGCCGACCCTCGGCAAACAAATGTTGGTCGAATTCCGGCAGCACCGGGCCGAAGCAGTATGGGTCGTAGTGTTGATGGTCGTAGCCGTCCTTGTCCGTCCAAAATAATGGGTAATGCTCGGGGATGGCTTCGTTGCCCGGATGGTATTCGAAAAAATCGGTGTCGGGAATACGAGAGAATTCTGGGCCTTTGGGACTGTTGATTCTTACGGTTTCCGCGTAGGGCAAATACACTCTGATGACGTTATCGCGGCCTTGACCATGACGGCCTAGCAGGGCGAAAGGATCGTGATGCTTTGCTTCGGTGAGTTTGATTAGTTCTGAATCAAGCGTGTTGGTTTTGCTTGGCTTGTTCATTTTGCAATGCCTCAGTTATAGTTAGTTATCGGTTGGCAGGAATAGCAATTTTGGTAATGACCGACTTTTCAGCATCAAATCGCTTGAGTTTTTACTTTTCCGTGAAGAGTAACGATAATGGCTCTACGCGGCAAGTGGCAGGTAGAGAAATCTGTGAAATGTCGGTTGCAGTCGGTTTTGGGCGGTAAAGCTTATTTAATTGAAAGAGGATACACATGTCAGTCGTCGATACACATCAAACGGAGAGACGGGTCAATGATTTAACCCGCAACACCATTGCGTTAATTCTGGCTGGCGGACGCGGATCGCGGCTGAAGGATATGACCGACTGGCGGGCCAAGCCGGCGGTGCCGTTTGGCGGTAAATTCCGTATCATCGACTTTCCTCTATCCAACTGTATTAACTCCGACATTCGCAAGATCGGTATCCTTACCCAGTATAAAGCTGATTCGCTAATTCGCCACATCCAGCAGGGTTGGGGTTTTTTTGCGCGGCGAGTTTGGTGAATATGTCGACTTGATGCCGGCGCAACAACGGCATGACGAACATTCCTGGTACCAAGGCACCGCCGATGCGATATATCAGAACATCGACATCTTGCGGGCCCGTAATCCTGAGTTTGTATTGGTATTGGCTGGTGATCATATTTACAAGATGGACTATTCGGTGATGCTGGCCGATCACGTTGCCAATAAGGCCGATCTGACGATCGGTTGTATAGAAGTCTCACTGGAAGACGCTAAGGCGTTTGGTGTAATGCACGTCGATGAAAATCGCCGGGTGAAGGCGTTTGTGGAAAAGCCCGAAAATCCGCCGGTGATGCCCGGCCGGGAAAACACGGCGTTGGCTTCCATGGGTATTTATATTTTCAATGCCGGTTTCTTGTTCGAACAACTGATCAAAGATGCCGATACCAAAGGCTCCAGCCGTGATTTTGGTAAGGACATCATTCCGTCGGTGATCGAAAAATATCGGGTCAACGCCTATCCGTTCCTCGATTTACAAAGCGGCCAGCAAAGCTATTGGCGCGATGTGGGAACCATCGATGCCTATTGGGCGGCCAATATGGAATTGGTCGGTGTCAAACCCGATATGAATTTGTACGACAATACTTGGCCGATCTGGACCTATCAAGCGCAAACGCCACCGGCTAAATTTGTGTTTGACGATGACGATAGACGCGGCCAGGCGATCGACTCTATGGTCTCCGGCGGTTGCGTGATTTCCGGCGCCACGGTGCGCCATTCCTTACTGTTCTCTATGGTGCGTGTTAACTCCTACAGCTCGGTGCAGGATTCAGTGATTTTGCCCGAAGTGAATGTCGGTAGACATTGCCGGATTACCAAAGCCATCATCGAAAAGGGTTGTCAAATACCGGAAGGTACCGTGATCGGCGAGGACCGGGCGGAAGACGAAAAACGTTTTCATGTCAGCGAGGGCGGCGTGGTGTTGGTGACATCCGATATGCTGGGACAAAGACGGAATTATGTCCGATAAAAAGCTTAAGCTGGTGCTCTGCTGGCACATGCACCAGCCTGAGTACCGAGACATGCAGAGCGGCGAATTCAAGTTGCCGTGGACCTATCTGCATGTGATCAAGGATTATGTGGATATGGTCGCGCATCTGGAAGCCGTGCCGGGGGCTAAAGCGGTGGTGAATTTTGCTCCTATCCTATTGGAGCAGATCGAAGATTATTCCAACCAAGTCAACGGCTATTTGCACGATAGAATTGCCATCAAGGACCCTCTGTTGGCTGCTTTGGTCGAACCTTCGGTTTCCGCCGATCCGGAAAAGCGCTTAAAGTTGTTACGCGATTGCCGAAAAGCCAACCGGGAGCGGCAGATCGAACGCTATCCGGCTTTTCGTAAGCTAACCAATATGGCAGACTGGATTGAAGCTCACCAGGACTCGGTCAATTACCTGAATGCGCAATTTATTTCCGACATTTTGGTCTGGTATCACTTGGTCTGGATGGGCGAGACGGTCAAACTCAAAGATAACCGCGTCAAACGCTTAATCGAAAAAGGCAGCGGCTTTAGTCTGCATGACAGGATCGAGATTGTTGAAATTATTCGCGATCTGTTGTCGAAAGTTATCTACCGCTATAAGGCTTTGGCTAGAAAAGGCCGCATCGAACTGTCGGTGACGCCTTATGCGCACCCCATCATGCCGTTGATGCTCGAGATAGACAGTGCCCGCGAGGCAATGCCTGGCGTAACCTTGCCGGGTATTAGTCATTACCCCGGTGGTGAAGAGCGCGTGCGTTGGCATTTGCAAAAAGGCTTAGCGACCTTTCGGCATTTTTTCGGTTTCGAACCGCAAGGGTGCTGGCCGTCTGAAGGCAGTATCAGTCAGCGGACCCTGGAAGTGTTAGCTGATTTTGGTTTCAAATGGGCCGCCAGTGGCGGTAATGTCTTGCATAACAGCATACGCGCCAGCGCGCTTGGCGAAGCAGTTACTGTGCATCGCCCCTTTAAGCTGGGTTCTGCGGAGATCGCCTGTTTTTTTCGGGACGACGGCTTGTCGGATTTAATCGGATTTGAATATTCAAAATGGCATGCTGATGATGCGGTGGCTGATCTGATTCAGCACTTGGAAAATATCGCCGATTATGAGCCACAGACGCCCCTGGTTTCGATAATCATGGATGGCGAAAATGCCTGGGAATATTTTCCGGATAACGGGTATCATTTTCTTAGTGCGCTGTATAAGCGGCTTAGCGAACATCCGCGTATCGAATTAACCACTTTTTCTGACTATCTGGATAGTGCCGCTCCCCAGTCTGGGTCCTTGCCGAAATTGGTGGCCGGTAGTTGGGTGTATGGTACGTTTTCGACTTGGATCGGCGATGCCGATAAGAACTGCGGCTGGGAGATGTTGGCTGATGTCAAAAACGCTTTCGACAAAGCGGTCGCCAACGGCAAACTCTCCGAGCAACAATTGGCTGCCGCACAGGTGCAATTGGGCGTCTGCGAGGGGTCGGATTGGTTTTGGTGGTTCGGTGATTATAATCCCGGCGAAGCGGTCAGCGATTTTGAAAAACAGTATCGGCTTAATTTGAGCAATCTATATCGTTTACTGGGCGAAGAGCCGCCGCCCTATCTGGCCTTGTCGTTTACACAAGGCTGCGGCAGTCCAGCGATGGGCGGCGCAATGCGGCGCGGTATTCAAATATAATAAAATGGAACAAACAACATGGGTGCTCTCTTGGATAAACGCCGCGCAGGTGTTTTGTTACATATAACATCGCTCCCGGGCCGTGGAGAGTGTGGTGATTTGGGTAAGGAAGCCTTCAATTTTGTTAATTTTCTGCACGATATAGGTGCTACCGTCTGGCAGACCTTGCCGCTGGGCATGACGCATGGCGACGGTTCACCTTACCAGTGCTTGTCGGCACATGCCGGCAATCCTGCCCTGATTAACATTCAATGGCTAGCCGATAAGGGTTGGCTGCAAACTACCGACCGTTGCGGCGATTGCCATACCAACGCCGAATACACCAAAAGTTGTTTGGTAACGAAAGCGTTCTATGGTTTTCAAAGCTTGGCTGATGCCGAGCAGCAGCACGATTTTAAGCAGTTCTGCGTGGAAAAAGCCGATTGGCTGGACGACTTTGCCTTGTTTATCGCCTTACGTAATGTGTTTGGACATAAAAGCTGGAATCAATGGCCGGACGCACTGAAGCAACGCGAGCCGGGCGCACTGAATGAATCAAAGCAGTTACTGAAGGCTGTGATCGAAACGATCAAATTCGAGCAGTATGTGTTTTTCCGGCAATGGCACGAGTTGAAAGATTACGCCGCCAAACATGGCGTACTGATGTTTGGCGATATTCCGATCTTTGTATCGTACGACAGTGCCGATGTTTGGGCGAACCGGGCGGTCTTCAAACTTAACGATTTGGGCGAAATGGATGTCGTGGCCGGCGTGCCGCCCGATTATTTCTCTGAGAACGGTCAGCGTTGGGGGAACCCGCACTATGACTGGAAATATTTGCAGAAAACCGATTTTAAATGGTGGTTAGATAGAATCAAATCCCAGTACGAAATGTTCGATATTTTGCGAATCGATCATTTTCGCGGCTTAGAGGCGGCATGGGAGATTCCGGCCAGCGAGCATACCGCTATCAACGGGCGTTGGGTTAAAGCGCCGGGTGCGGAATTGCTGGCGGCTATTCAGGAGCAATTTGCCTCGCTATCCTTGGTGGCAGAAGATCTTGGGATTATTACCGAAGACGTAGAAGCTTTGCGCGACGATTTCGATTTGCCGGGCATGAAAATTTTGCAGTTTGCTTTCGGCGACGATAGTCGCAATCCTTATTTGCCCTGCAATTATCAGAAAAATAGCGTGGTTTACACCGGTACCCACGATAACGATACCACGCTGGGCTGGTTCGAAGGGCTTAATGACGGCGAGAAACAGCGTATATACGATTATCTTGGCTGGTCTAGCCTGCCCATGCCCAGTGCCTTGATTCATGCCGCGTTAGGCTCGGTTGCCAATCTGGCGGTGATACCGATGCAGGATATTCTGAAGTTGGGATCACCCGATAGAATGAACACGCCAGGCACAACCGAAGGAAATTGGCGCTGGCGGTTCGATTGGTCGCAATTAACCGATGATAAAGCCGGACATTTTGCGCATCTGGTTAGATTGTTTGGACGTTAGCTCTTAAAGGGCATTTCAATCGTCGTCTTTTTTGCCGGTTTCTGCGGGGATCGGCAATACAGCGATGTCGTAACTTGCGATGATGGCCTGGATTTTATCCAGGTTTTTGTCGATCAAATCATCCAGTTGTTGCTTACGTTTGTTGTCGCCTTGGCGCAGGCCCATGGCTATTGAAAAATCAAACTTTAAGCCCGGTGAAGATTGCATAGGTATAGCAATATAACTGCCTTTGGGGGCTTGTGATTGCACATAACCCGCCATTGGTCCCCAAAGTATCACCATGTCTATTTTCTTGGCACGTAAGTCTTTTTCGATTTGCATGGCGGTGTTGTGTTCGCTGTCTCCGGTCATGCTTTGGTAGGGAATCCCTTGCTCCAGCAAGCCGCTTTTTTGCAGCCAGTCGGTACCTGGGCCGCGGTCGAACATCGCTATTTTCAGTTTTTCCTGTCTGTCCAATGGGAGATTGGCTAGTTGTGCACTGTCTTTAATATCGTCCCAGCCGCGGCCTTTGGCAATCAGCAGCACATAAGTCGAGTGGAAGTAGGGTTTGCTGGTATCGGTAAGATCGTAGCCGGCTGGCACGCCCATCACTACATCGCATTTAAAGCCTTCGCCGTTATCGTTCTCGGCTTTCAGTGTGTTGCGGATGAAGCCGATTCGTTCCGGTAGCCAGGTATATTCCAGTTCCTGCCCTAACTGTTCGGCAAATAGGGCGGCAATTTTGTTTTCGTAGCCGGTTTGTTCTTTGGTCGAATAGGGCGGGTTTAACGGGTCGGCGCAAACCCGGAATTTATCTTGGGCGTTCACGGAAATAGTGGCTAACGCCAAGGTCGCCGTCATGAACAGTCTTGAGGCGGTTGAGAACATTTTCATCGCAGTTTCCTTTTAGCTGGGGTCTATACGTAAAAAAGCCTTGGCCGATTACTCGGCCAAGGCTTGCTTTACTGAAATCTAATGACTTAGATCTTAGTTAGGCAGAGCGAACACAGTCAGTGTACCACCCAATTTGGTGTAAGAGCTCAAGCTTCTGTATGCACCCACCGCGCCCAAACCTTCTGAGCTGGATGCAGAAGTACCGTCGTCGATACCGGCAGCGATACCGATACCAGCCCAACCGCCGATACCTGACAGAACGCCAACGTATTGTTTGCCTTCAAATTCCCAAGTATTGACGTTGCCGATGATGCCTGATGGGGTTTTGAATTTGTACAATTCTTTACCGGTTTTAGCATCAACTGCTTTCAGGTAGCCTTCCAGGGTGCCGTAGAATACGACGCCGCCAGCGGTAGCAACCGAACCTGACCATACAGAGAATTGCTCTTTGTTGGACCAAGCGATTTTGCCGGTTTTAGCGTCATAAGCGGTGAACTGACCCAAGTTGGTGGTGCCGTCTTTTTTACCGGTCAGCACGTCAGCGCCGGCAGGCATCATGGACAGCGTAGCACCTACATAAGGTTGGCCAGCAGTGTATGAAACTTCAAACGGTTCGTACTCCATGCACAAATGGTTGCCCGAAATGTAGAACAGGCCGGTTTGTGGAGAGTAAGAAACAGGTTGTTGGTTTTTAGAACCCAACGCCGCAGGGCAAGTACCTACAGTGTTGACGTCTTCACCGTTGTGCTCGGTAGAAAACTCTGGCACTACTTCAGGACGGCCTGATTTCAGATCGACGTGAGACGCCCAGTTGACGGATTTGTCGAATTTCTCAGCAACCAACAATTCGCCGGTTTCGCGGTCCAGGGTATAACCGAAGCCGTTACGGTCGAAATGCACGATAGTTTTGTGCATTTTGCCTTTTACTTCTTGGTCAACCAGAACGGTTTCGTTGATACCGTCATAGTCCCATTCGTCATGTGGAGTCATTTGGTAAACCCATTTAACTTCACCGGTGTCGGCGTCACGCGCCCACAAAGACATGGACCATTTGTTGTCGCCTGGACGTTGTACAGGGTTCCAGGTAGATGGGTTGCCTGAACCGTAGTAAACCAAGTTCAGTTTAGGATCGTAAGAATACCAGCCCCAGGTAGTGCCGCCGCCGATTTTCCATTGGTCGCCTTTCCAGGTGCTGGTGCCAGAGTCAGCGCCAACAGGGGTGACTTTGCCGTCTTGCCAAGTGGTGGATTTGCCTGGTTTCAACAGGGTGTCTTTATCCGGACCCATACTGTAGCCTTTCCATTCCAGCTGGCCGGTGCGGATGTTGTAAGCAGCCAAGAAGCCGCGTACGCCGAATTCGCCGCCGGAAATACCGGTAATGACTTTATCTTTAACAACCAATGGTGCGTTGGTGTTGGTCATACCCAATTTTGGGTCGCCGTTTTGAACACTCCATACGCGCTTACCGGTTTTGGCATCCAGCGCAGTCAGTACGGTGTCTGATTGTTGCAGGAAGATTTTGCCGTCGCCGTAAGCCAAACCGCGGTTAACGGTATCGCAGCACATTACTGGGATGGTGACGTCAGCGTCCATGGTTGGGGTAAATTCCCAGATGACTGCTTTAGTTTTTTGGTCGATCGCGTAAACGGTGTTTGGGAACGGAGTGTGGATGAACATGACGCCGTTAACAACCAAAGGGCCGCCTTCATGACCACGCAAAACACCTGTAGAAAAAGACCAGGCTGGTTGCAGGTTTTTAACGTTTTGAGCGTTGATTTGCGACAGCTTGCTGTAACGTGTGCCGGCGTAATCTCCGCCCCATGTAGCCCAGTTGGCTGGGTCTTGTGTCAGTTTTTCAACATCGCTGTTAGCGGTAGAGACAGTTGGTGCAGCAAGTAAAGTCGCTACAGTCGAAGCAAGCAGCCAGTTTTTTACAGGCTTCTTCATATGTTTCCTCCTGGTAATCTGTTGATGAGACAGAGTACGGTTTTGTGTTGTTAAGACTAATATTAGTTTTAAAGCTCTATTTGGATGACTGCCCTTTAGGGCTTGTTCGGCTATAACCGAGCGCAGAGGGAGAGCCACACCAAGCGCGTAAATTGAAGGATTTTTTCCTAAAAGTCAACCGGAAAAACTCTCCCGGGATGGCGGGGAAACAATAATCTCAAGTCTTATAATGCCTTAGCATTTCTCGGCGATTCGGCTATCTGGAAAAACAGACACCCAGGCCGCCCAAGCCGCAGTAACCGGACGGGTTTTTAGCCAGATACTGTTGATGATCTTCCTCGGCGTAATAAAAAGTCGGAGCATTGCGGATTTCGGTGGTTATTGCTGGAAAGCCGGCGGCTGTTAATTTCGCTTGGTATTGTTGTTGGCTTGCCACGGCTGTTTCATATTGGTCGTCCTGGCAATAGATGACTGATCGGTATTGGGTGCCGACATCGTTGCCTTGTCGCATGCCTTGGGTGGGATTGTGAGATTCCCAAAATATTGCCAATAAACCCTGGTAAGACACTACGCTCGGGTCGAACACCACCAACACCACTTCGGCGTGGCCGGTCATGCCGGTGCAAATTTCCTGATAAGTTGGGTTGGGTGTAAAGCCGCCGGCATAGCCCACTGCGGTGCTGAATACGTCGGCTTGTTGCCAGAATTTACGCTCGGCACCCCAGAAACAGCCCATGCCGAACACGGCTTGTCGCAGATGCGCCGGAAACGGCGGATGGATAGGATGGCCGTTGACGGCGTGAAATAGGCCGCTGTCTATGGCTTGCTGACGTCCCGGTAAGGCTTGGTCGGCGCTGGGCATGGCGGTTTTTTTGAATAGAAAAGACATGAGTGCATCCCGAGGTCGAATGATGAGGGTGTGCGGATTATAATCTCCGCTTATTTAAGAGGATTCCACTAAATCATGAAACAACAAGATTGCTTACGCCGCTTTATTTTCGAGGAACACGGAGTTCGTGGCGAATGGGTGCGGCTGGAACAAAGTTGGAAGCAAGCTAAACAATATCAACATTTAGTCAATGATGCCGTCGATGCGCAAATGGGACAAGCCTTGGCGGCGGTGGTGTTGTTGTCGGCAACCATCAAGTTTAAAGGCGCGATGATCATGCAGATTCAGGGCGGCGGCGATTTGAAAGCCCTGGTAGCGCAATCCAGCAACGAACGGCAAATCAGGGGCTTGGTGCGCAGTGAGGCCACTGTCGCCGGCGCAAATTTGCTGGACATGGTAGGTGAGGGCGGCCGATTGGTATTGACCGTGGAATCGGAGAATGCCGAACCTTATCAAGGTATCGTCGGTGTGGAGGCGGAAACGCTGGCGGATGTGTTGAGGACCTATTTCACTCAGTCCGAGCAACTCGATACCCGGTTGTGGCTGTTTGCCAATCAAACCCATGCGGCCGGCCTGTTCATCCAGGAGTTACCGAGTAGCAATCAGAACAAAGCCGACTGGGAACGCATCGAAATATTGGCGAATACCGTTACCGCCGACGAACTGTTGAGTCTGGATTGCGAGGACTTATTGCACCGTTTATTTCATCAAGAAAAGGTCAGGATTTACGATCCGGAGCCGGTGGAATTTAAATGCAATTGCTCACGGCAAAAAATCGGCGGCACTTTAGCGGCATTGGGGCGGTCAGAGTTGGAAGCAATTTTGCAGGAACGCGACGACATCGAAGTCGATTGCCAATTTTGCGGAGCGCAATACCGCTTTGACAAGGTTGATGTGGAGAACCTGCTGACCAATCCGGCAGCCGAAACTGATAATCACTCGCCTACCCGGCACTGAGGGGGCTATGACTAAAATTAACCGCTTTTTTCGCCTGTCTCTGGCTTTTGTATTACTCAGCAGCATGACAGGTTGTTTGCACTGGTTGCACGCCTACCAGACTTATTTGCAAATGGACGAGTTTGATCGTTATTTTGCGGTGACATCTAAAGAAGATTTCACCGTGCATTTTAAGCAACCCAAACTGCTCAGCGAAGATTTTGTGTCGCTGGCTAAGTTGCATGCCAGTAGCGAAGAGCATACCGGGGACGGCAAACGCTGGCGCTATTGGTTTCGTAAGATCGACAAAGACAGCAAGCTGATTGCGCCGGAAATCAGTTTTTATCTGGATCTGGCCTTTAACAAGGAAGATAAAATCACTGACTGGACTTTCTCCAACCTATTCTTACAAATCGCTCCGCCGGAGTTTTTGGAGGCTTCATTTCGTTCGCTGGGCGGTGCGGAAATCAACGAAGAGAAAAAACAGTTAAGAGCGAAGGCTGATCAAATGGAGAAAATCGCCGCGCTGCTGCCAAAAAAGCCACGGTAATTAAACAACTGGGCGAGCCGCTGGAAATCACCGATGAAGAAAAACAGGAAGTGTATCTTTACCATTTTCGGCTGGATGCCAAGGATATCGAAGAAGGTTACGAGGACAGAGCTTTGAGCGAAGTCAGGTTGATGTTCGATAAAACCACCTCCGAATTGATCAAGATGTCCGGCCGCTTTGCCGGCTTAAAAATATCGATCAATTACAGGAATTTTCAGGAAGAAGACGATAAAAAAGTGGCGGGTATGTGAGCTAGAACGGCAGGCATAAAAAAGCCCACATAAAGTGGGCTTCGTCCGGTGTTATTTTTTATATTGATTGGACGCCTACCGTTGTACGGCAGGTTAATTTCTTGCGTTTATTGTTGTTCTTATACCGGATTAACGGTCGCCTATCCCCCCCCTCATTTAACGGTCATGATCCTTTCGAATCATCTGCGTTTCGCTGAAAGTGGGCGCATTCTATTGGATTAAAATGTAGCTGTCCATAAAAAAGTGTGACAATTTGTCGCACATTGATTTTGTGGGCATTGTGCCTGGTTTCTCCTCGGCGTGAGCGAATGACCGAATCGTCTGATTATTGACGCTTTAGAGAGCTAATTGCTTGTCCAGCCAGCGGTTTTAACGAGTTGTGCTCGCCTTGACTAAGTGGGATCGCAAGGTAACTTCTCCCGAGTGGTGCTGGTGATGTTCAGGTTTAGGTCGGGAGATAGCTAAATTTGACTTATTAGTGCCACTGCGAACAAATGACGGTATTTCTACTTTGCTGCCGGCTAAATCTCGAGCCGTTTGAATACCGTGCAGTATTGTCTTATAGGCTCTTGCCTGTCAGCGCTGCGTCCAGCCGGAAGCCGTTTCTACAAATTGTCCCGGTGCCGCTTGGCCTATCACTTTCTGAGCGGTCAGTCGACCTACTTCCTCCACAGCAACGCCGTTTTTAGCCGCTATGCGTTGATATTCCGCCAGGCGTTGGGCGTTAATGCTTTCAACCAGGGCTTTTATCTCGGCCGATGCATCGGGCTTGACTAGGCCCAGGAAACCGTTCATTTGTTCACCCACCAACCCAGCCGATTTTGCCTGGGCTAGATCGGTGGCGTTGACCGGTAGGGCGGTCAGACATAAGCCCAGAAACAAAGGCGCCAAAATTGATAGCAAATTTTTGTTTTTCATCACTCGCTCCTTTAAAACAAGCCTTTTTGGCTGGAAAGCAATTCGTCTACGTCTTTTTCCACTTTCAGACGGATTTCGTGTTCGATTTTGACGTTCATATTGATCTCAATCGGTTTGTCCGGCGCTTCCAACCTGACGGAGGGCGAACACCCCGTCAGGTAGATGCTGCCGCACAAGATGGCCGCGCTATTTGCAGCTTTCCAGTTCATTGATTCCTCCGGTCCGCCGGCGGCGGTTTGGGTGATTGATCCCCGCTTGGGGGCTTGGGCGATGCTCCAGCATCGGCCGGTTTGGCGATAGCCTGTTCCAGAATGGTCCGTTCCAAATCTCCGGCTAAAATACCTTTTTGTAGCAACTCGGGTAGCTGGCCGCTGATATTTAGGTTAAACGCCAGCGGATGGCCGGACAATACTTCCGGGTTATTGCCTTCCAGGCGTAAGCCCAGGTGATAGTCGCCGTTTGGGCGATAATTTACCTTGGCTTGCAGATTCCGGTAAACCAGGTTTTTGAGAGCCTTAAAGGCGATATTCTGACTATCGGCCGGTCCCACATAGCGTAACACACCCGGCTGTGTGCCGCTGAGGCTGCCGTCTTGCACATCTATGGCCCCGGCGGACAACTGCAACGGTAGTTCGCCGTCTATTGAGCCGGTTCCGGAAATATTCGGATAATGCAGGCTTATTAAAAGTTGCGACAGATCGATGTCATGCAGTCGTAAAGTCAGCAGTATCGGCGTTTCTTCCAGTCGTATTTTGTCCGGTTTCAATTCCATGATGCCGCCGAATATTGCCAGATTGGCTTGGCTTAGTGTCAGTGCCTGATCGAGATAGCGGGCCTTGATACTAAGATTTTGCGCTATTAAGTCTTTACCTAATCCCAGCGTAGGTATCTCGGCAGACAAGTCCACGGCGCGAGCAGCCAGCTCCGGAATGTTCAGTTCCACCTTGCCGTTCTCGATTTTCGCCGCGCCGGCCGTCAAGGCCAAATCGGCGATAATCAATTGTGCCGTTCCGGAAACATTTTGATTGCTTGGCCTATGCAGTTGCAGATTTCCCCGCACTTCACCGTCGGCAACCGTCCAACTAGCCGCCATGGCCGGTAACCAGGGCTTGATTAAATCGAATGCCTCGCTGGCGGCCATGTCCAGGCGGCCGTTCATATCGATTGTTTGCTTGTTCGTCATCGACAAATCCATAGCCAGCAGAGACTGTTTATCTTTTGTCAGAAAGGCTTCAGCTTGCAGAGTGGCAAAGTTGTCCGGCGTAGTGGCGTTTGCACTGAGCTGCGTTGCGCTTAGTAGCGGGTTTAATTTGGCTAAGTCGTATGACTGGGTTTTTGCCCGCAAAGCTTGTGGTATCAATAGGCTGTTGTTAAGCCACTCGATCAGCGACAGCGCGCCGGCATCCAGCTTAATTTGCTTGGCCGGACCATCCAGTTGGCTGGCATTTAGTTCGAATATATTGCCAGCTGGCAGCCGTTGGACCTTGAGTTTGGCGGCGCTAAAACCGGGTTCGATATCTAGGTGAATGGATTGTTGGGCATCCTGAAACCTTGCATCGATGGCATCGGCCGCACCTCGTGTGACGTCCGCTTGACCAGCAAAGCTGCTCAAGCCCCAAGGCGTATCTACATCAACTTCCAGTTTCGCGATGCTCAATCGGTCCAGCGGTAAGCTGATGGAATTGTTTTCCGATGTCTGCGTCGCAGCTTGGTCGGTAGGGTGGTAGTTGAATTTTAGCGCGGCGTGACCGATGCTGACGTTGCTGATAGTTCGTTTTTCCAGATCGTAATCGGTAGAAACATTCTGCATCGCAACCGATAAGTTGCCAGTCGGTGTGGCTAGGCCGAAGCTGATTTCAGCCAGCTTGGCTTGCTTGGAATCAAACGACAGCCCCGACAGCGAGGGTGAGCTTAGCGAGGTTTGTTTCAGCGCCTGTTGCAGTAGTAACTCCAGCATAACTGAACGCTGCCACCATAGGGCCAGGCAAAATAACCCAAGCATCAGCAGCGTAATAGCCATCTTGCGCCGCCATGAGCCGCGCTGCTGCAAATTATTTGTGGTGGCAGGCAAGTTCATAGCCTGCCGTAGCCGGTCTGTTGCGTGACTAACCAGTACATGGCAGCTGGGAGTTTGGGGCGATAGACGCGCAAAATCGGCTGCCCTCAGCCCAAACGCTCGATAAAGGCATCGACTTGCTCAGCCTGCGTCGCAAAACTGGTGACCAAACGCACCAATACTTCCTGGTCGGCCACCAGGCCAGGGTTTGCGCGCGGCGGATTCCAGGGGTAAAACACCGCCCCTTGTTGTTGCAAGCGGTCCGCGTGCGTTTGGTTTAGCACGGCAAACACCTCATTGGCTTCTGCATGCCAGGCCAGGCGGGCGTTTTTTGAGTGGGCAATGCCGTTTTGCAAACGCGCCGCCATCGCGTTGGCGTGGCAGGCGAGATTCAGCCAAAGTCCGTCGTCTAAATACGCTTCAAACTGACAGGCGATAAATCGGCTTTTAGATACCAACTGCGCGGCGCGCTTGCGGATAAACGGTAAATCTTTGGCCTGTGCCGGATTCATAAACACCAAGGCTTCCGCGCACCAGCAGCCGTTTTTGGTGGCGCCGAAAGACACAATATCTATCCCTAGTTTCCAGCTCATTTCCGCAGGCGTTAACCCCAGCGAGACTAGCGCATTGGCAAAGCGCGCGCCGTCCATGTGCAAGGGTAAGCCGTAAGTTTGGGCAATGTCGGCAATCGCGGCAATCTCCTCCGGTTGATAAAGCGTGCCGATCTCGGTGGCCTGAGTGATGGAAATGGCCATGGGTTGGCCGGCATGCACAAAATTAGGCGGGAAACGCTCGATTTCCGCTTTCAGATTTTCCGGATCGATTTTGCCGTTGTCGCCGTCCACCGGTGCTAATCGTGCGCCATGCGTGAAAAACTCCGGTGCGCCGCATTCGTCTTCCAGCATGTGTGCTTCTCGATGGCAAAACGAGACGCCGCCCGGACGGTTGACGGCCGCCAGCGCCAGCGAATTGGCGGCTGTGCCGGTGCTGACGAAATAGACTGCGACTTCCCGTTCGAATAGCTCGTTAAACTGTTGCTCGATTTTGCGATCCAGCGCGCTGGCGCCATAGGGGGCCGAAAAGCCCGCGGAGGCTGCCAACAAGCGTTGGGAAATGGCCGGATGAGCGCCGGCCCAGTTATCGGATGCAAAATTCATGGTTGCTATCATGGCGGTGATGTTTAATGTATGGGCTATACGACGGTATGAACTATACCAACGATACCGCAATCCGACACGCGAGCCTGGCTTTCGTTCGGCGTATTCCCGGAAAATAGCAATCTTTTAAGGCACTCTCCACCCATGCAAAATACCATTCGCGATCTCGTGCTTCAGGCGACCGGTGCCGATGATGCATTTCAACTTGAAACCATTCAAAGTCTGTGGAGCGGCTACGGCTATATCTTGCGCTATGGCTTAAGCGGCTGCGACAGCGCTAGCGTGATCGTCAAACACGTAAAACTGTCGGCACAAAGTCTGCAAACGCCCGGTTCCAATGAAGACCTGTCGCATCGGCGCAAAGTCCGCTCTTATCAGATAGAGGCGGCCTGGTACCAAAGCTGGGCCAAACGTTGCGATGCGGATTGCCGAGTCCCGGCGTGTTTAGCTTTCGAAATGTTCGGTGAGGATATAGTCATGGTCTTGGAAGATCTGCATCCGGTGGGGTTTCCGCAACGCCGCTCGCGGGCCGGGGAACGGGAGATACGCACATGTTTAAATTGGCTGGCCAATTTCCATGCCACGTTTATCGGTGAAAAACCCAGTGGTTTGTGGCCCACCGGCACTTATTGGCATCTGCAAACCCGGCCCAACGAATGGGAGGCCTTGCAGGATATTGTCTTGAAAAATGCCGCGCCGATGATTGATCAAAAACTGCGCGATACGCCTTATCAAACCTTTGTGCACGGCGATGCCAAATTGGCCAATTTTTGTTTTTCGGCGGACGGCAGTCGGGTCGCGGCAGTGGATTTTCAATATGTCGGCGGCGGTTGCGGAATCAAGGATGTCGCGTATTTTATCGATAGCTGTTTGGGCCAGGAAGAATGTCAACGCCGAGAGAGCGAATTGCTGGATATTTATTTTCAGGCTTTGCAACAGGCGTTGCGGCGTCAACAAAAACCCGTCGATGCCGATGCGGTCGAACGTGATTGGCGGGCACTTTATCCAGTAGCTTGGACCGATTTTCACCGCTTTTTAAAAGGCTGGAGTCCCGGCTATTGGTCCCCCAACAGCTATAGTGAACGGCTGGCGCGGCAAGTCATCGCCCAATTATAAAATTACCAGGAGAACCGATGCGCTTGTCAACGGACGATCTGTATTTACTCGGCCAGTGTGCCATCTCCGCGGCGATGCAGGCCGGACAATTGATTGCCAAGTCTGCGCATACTGCGGTTGTTGTAAACAGCAAAGACGGCGGCGCCAGTCTGGCTGCTCGGGTAGTGACGGAAATCGATCATTTGAGTCAGGAGATTATTCTGCAAACCTTGCGGCCGATCTGCGCCAGATACGATTTGGCCTTATTGTCGGAAGAAAGTCCAGATGACGGCGCGCGTCTGCAACACGACTATTTCTGGTGTATCGATCCTTTAGACGGCACCTTGCCGTTTATCGAAGGCGTGCCGGGTTATTCGGTGTCCATCGCCTTGGTATCGCGCGCCGGAGAGGCGCTGATTGGCGTCGTTTACGATCCCTTAACTCATACGCTCTATCGGGCGATCAAAGGCCAAGGCGCTTGGCAAAACCAACACGCTTTTAAGCCGGCACCGCCTGCGCAAGTCGTGACATTCATTACCGATAAAAGCTTTGCCCAAGATCCGCTGTATCACGCTACGCAGGCCGCATTGCAGCACATAGCTGTTGAGTTGGGCTATGCCGGGGCCAAGCTGCGTTTGCAAGGCGGCGCGGCCTTAAATGCCTGCCAAGCGCTGACTGAGGCGCCGGCGTGTTATTTCAAATTTCCTAAGCCGGATAACGGCGGCGGTAGCGTGTGGGATTACGCGGCCACCGCCTGTTTGTTCCAGGAAGCCGGCGCGCCGGTCAGCGATATACGCGGTAATGTGCTGGTATTAAATCCGAACGGCTCGACGTTTATGAATCATTGCGGCGTGTTGTATGGTTCCGATCAGGCTGTCGTCGAACGCATAATTGGGCTTTACCAGCAGTTACGGCAGGGATAAGCGAACAAGTTGCCCGTATTATGGCTTGCTAGTGAATGAGGCCCGATAGACGCAAGGTTTTGAATCTATCGGGTATTGATGGTGGGTTCGGTCTTTTTCAGCAGGGAAACAAATCCTGGAAGTGGCGCTTATAAAATCGGTTTTTGGAGCGGGCTTTCAAAAATGCGGCAAACAGGTGTTCGGGCACGTGGCAAAAATCCTGAGCTTGCCGGTCTTTGAACGACACCCGCAGTTTATGGGTTTGTTCGTCGTAGCCGATCACGTCGATGGTGCTGGATTTAACTGATTGCATTTGCATAGTAGCCTCCGGGAATTTCATGCTAAAACTGTGTCGGTGAGGCATGGCTAAATACGAATAGTTCAATCGGCAATTACTTATCAAGACTGCGTAAAACTATAGCTTCCCTAATTTTTCAATCACTCGTTTGGAGACATAACGATGCAAACTGTTTTAATCACCGGCGCCAATCGCGGCTTGGGTCTGGAGTTTTGCCGGCAATATGCCGCAGCCGATTACCAGGTCATCGCGGCCTGCCGCAAGCCGGACCAGGCCGAACATTTGGCGGCGCTTGCCAAACAATACTCGCACATTCAAATCGAGACACTGGATGTAGCGGATTTCAATCAAATCGATGCATTGGCAAGCAAACTAGCCGACTGCAAAATCGACGTGCTGCTGAATAATGCCGGTGTTTATGGCGATCAAGCCGGTCGCGGTTTGGGGCAACTGGATTATCAAACCTGGGAAAACGTGCTGGCGGTCAACGTGATGGCGCCACTTAAATTGGCCGAAGCCTTCCTGCCGCAGGTGCAGCGTGGCGACAAACGCTTGATCGTGGCCTTGAGCAGCTTGATGGGGAGCATGACCGACATTACCAGCGGCGGCAGCATCCTGTACCGCTCCAGCAAGGCCGCTTTGAATGCGGCATTGAAGAGCCTGTCCATCGATTTGCGGCCTTCGTCCATCGGCGTATTGATTCTGCATCCGGGTTGGGTCAGAACCGATATGGGCGGACCGAACGGCCTGATTGACGTTGAAGAAAGCGTATCTGGCATGCGTAAGGTGATAGCCAATTTCAGCTTGGCCGATAGCGGCAGCTTTGTTAAGTACGATGGCTCGGCATTGCCTTGGTAAGCTTTTTGGCTTCTAAGTTTTCGCGTCTTAAATAATTCAGTATCAGAACCACTGCTTAGGTCTGCATAAGCGGTGCGTGTACCCCCTCAAGCTAATGCTCATTAGCGATAAAAATATCGAATCGAAACGTTATTGCTTGCATAAATATTTCGATTCGATATTATTTGTTCGGCGCCGATACGATCTTCCAATACATCGGTTGCTTAAGTGCGACGCCTAAGAATCGCATCGTTTACATTGCAACGACACAAGAGGAGGGGTTTATGCAGACTCCCAACAAATTGCTGCTGGAAAACAAAGCCTGGTCAGAAGCCATGACCGGTAAACAGCCCGATTACTTCATCAATATGGCCAAGGAGCAACATCCGGAGTTTTTATGGATAGGCTGTTCCGACAGCCGCGTGCCGGTGGATACCATAGTTCATGCCCAGCCCGGCGAAATATTTGTCCACCGCAATATCGCCAACCAAGTCATCACCACCGATTTTAACGGTTTAAGCGTGCTGCAGTACGCGATTAACGCCTTAAAGGTCAAGCATGTGATCGTCTGCGGCCATTATGGCTGCGGTGGTGTTGAAGCAGCCTTGCGCCAGCAACGCGGCGATTTGGCCATTGCCAACAAGTGGTTGACGCACATTAAGGAAGTATATCGCTTGCACCAAGACGAACTGGACAATTTGCAGCCCGAACGCAAACTCAACAAATTGATCGAGTGGAATGTCATCGAACAAGTGCAACGTCTGGCCCACACCTCTATCGTGCAATCGGCCTGGAAGTCCGGCCAAAAAGTCAGTTTGCGCGGCTGGGTATACGGTTTGCAAGACGGCTTGTTGAATGAATTGATACACATCGACGCCACGTCGCCGATTCACAACATCTACCAATACGCCCATTAAGGCTCCCAGTTATCCCCACGGAGACCGTCTATGAAAATGCAGTTTAATGATTACCTGAAATATTTTCGTCAGGATTTTTCGGCCAGCATTGTGGTATTTCTGGTGGCCTTACCCTTGTGTTTGGGGGTGGCGTTGGCGTCCGGCGCACCCTTATTCGCCGGGGTTATCGCCGGCATGATCGGCGGTATCGTTGTGTCCTTGTGCAGCGGTTCGCAGCTCAGTGTCTCCGGCCCCGCGGCTGGCCTGACGGTCATCGTCTTCAACGCCATCGAAACCTTGGGCAATTACAAGGCTTTTTTGTTGAGCCTGATGTTTGCCGGGATTTTCCAAATGCTGTTCGGTTTCCTTCGGGCCGGGGCGATTGCCGCGTTTTTCCCTACCGCGGTGATCAAAGGTATGTTGGCGGCTATCGGTATGATCCTGATCATCAAGCAAACCCCGCACGCCACCGGTTACGATGAGGGCTACGCGGCGGACGAGAGTTATATGCCGGATACCGCCGGTTCCAGCTTTATCGAGTTTACCCACTCACTGCACGGCATTTCGCCCGGCGCGACCCTAGTGGCTGGCGTGGCCTTATTGATCCTGATTTTTTGGGAAAGCGCTTTCATTAAACAATTTAATGCCTTGCGGATGATTCCCGGGCCGTTGTTGGCGGTGATTTGGGGCGTGTCTTTCAATGCCTGGGCCTTGGCTGCGGCACCTGAATGGTCCATCGGCGTCAAGTATCTGGTGTCCTTGCCGGAACTTGGCTCCACCAGCAATTTTGTTAACCAGTTGCGCTTGCCGGATTTCAGCTATCTCGGCAATCCCAAGATATACAGCATCGCGCTCACCCTGGCCATCATCGCCAGCCTGGAGACCCTGCTAAGCGTCGAAGCGGTAGACAAGCTCGATCCGCATAAGCGCGTTTCGCCGACCAATCGCGAATTGAAAGCCCAAGGCCTGGGTAACCTGCTCAGCGGATTGATAGGTGGTTTGCCGATCACGGCCGTGATTGTGCGCAGCTCGGCTAACATCAATGCCGGCGGTCAAACCCGGGTATCCAGCTTTTTCCATGGGGTGTTGTTATTGATCAGCGTATTGTTTTTCGCGCATTTTCTGAACATGATCCCATTAGCCTGTCTGGCGGCAATCTTGTTGCAAACCGGTTACAAGCTGGCGAAGCCGGCCATGTTTGTGGAGTTTTACCAAAAAGGTCTGAATCAATTTGTGCCGTTTGCGATTACCGTGTTCGCAATTTTATTTACCGACTTGTTGGAAGGTATCGCGATCGGCATGGTGTGCGGTATTTTTTTCGTCTTGCGGGCCAACTTCCATGCGGCTATCACCTTAACCCAGCATGGGCCCAACTACTTGCTGAGGCTGCACAAGGACGTGTCTTTTTTAAATAAAGCCTTGCTTCGTAATTATCTTGCCAGTATCGCTGACGATAGCGAATTGATCATCGACGGCGGCAAAGCCCTGTTTATCGATCACGATATTCTGGAAACGCTGAGCGATTTCCTGCAAGCGGCGCCGGATCGCAATATCCAAGTGGAATTACAAGGTTTGGCCTTGGAGTCTCGATTGCTTGAGCAGGAAGCCGTCTTCATACCCCGCTTGGCTGCGGCTGGGCATTAGCGGGAAACACGTTCATAGGCTCTGCGACACGCGGGCTTTGCATCAATCCAGCAAGATGCAAAGCCTTGCGCTCGGCGGATCCGATGCCTTACGAACTATTTTATGACACGCTGTTTTCTTTGCGTGATGCCGGCCAGTCCCAGGGCTGAAGCAAACAGCCAGACACTTGCTGGCAACGGGACCACGGACGCCTGTATGTGATAACTGTAACCCGCTTTTATGTTATCGACTGCTGCGAAGCCGTCCATACTGATGGATTCATTGCTTAGGGTTCCGAACCAAGACGATGGGTTTGGGTTGGGCATTGTCACACAGGAAGGAATAAGGCCCTGTGGGATAGTACAACCGAGAGATGCCGACTCCGACTGAAACGCCGTGTCGCTGGTCATAAGACTAAACAAACTTGGGAAATTGAAGCTATGGATTGCGCCGTTCAGTGTGACGTTGGCGTTGGTAAACAATAGCTTGTCGGTAATTTCACCGCTTGCCGACATTGTAGAAGCACTTGCCGTGCTTTGATAGCGCTCGACGTCAAATGACCCGGAAATACTGAACGGTCCTAAATTCTCACTTGGCTCCGAACCGTCTGCGCCGATTACGATAAAAGAGGGGATGTAGGTAGCAAAGCTTTCCGCTGAGTTAATAACGTAATGAGTCGTTGCAGTCTTGATGAAATCCGAGCCGGCAACCACGGTTGCTTGCGCGGAACTGATCGCCAGCACGCCGCCTAACAGAACGATACCGCGTGAAATAGCCAAAGATCTAAACATGAATTTTCCTTAAATTGTTGAAATGACAGGCTTCCTAACCATGCGTTAGGCGGCGCCGATTCTATAGGCAACAGGTAATTTCAGTCAAACAAATAAGCTATGCGGCCAGGTGTTTTTGCCGTTTCCCCAGTTGCCGATTACGTCTCATGCAAAGTCTTTTAAATGCGTTTCCAAGAAATCGATAAACACCCGGGTCTTGGTCGGCATCAAACGCCGGCCGGGGAATACCAGCCAGGCCGTGGTTTGCGGCAAGCACCATTCCGGCAGCACGCGCACCAGCTCTTGATTGGGCATGTAAGTGCTGGCGTAAGAATCCGGCGCGGCGACGATGCCTTGGTCCTGCATTGCCAGTTTGACCAATAATTCCGGCGAGTTGGCTTTGATGCGTATCGGCGGCATGCCCAGCCATTGTTGTTCGCCCTTAGTCAGTAGCCAGGCCGGCGCTTCCCGATTGCCGGCCAACAGGCTGAGGGCATCGTGTTCCAACAATTCTTCGGGGTGCGCCGGTGTGCCGCGTTTTTGCAAATAAGCTTGAGACGCATACAAGCCCCAGGTTTGCAGATTCAAGCGCTTGGCCGTCAACGTCGCGTCATCGGGCAAATCGCCCATCCGAATCGCCAGATCGAAACTCTCGCTGAGCAAATCCACCCGACGTGCAGATAGATCGATTTCCAGGGTTATGGCCGGGTAGCTGTTGCTGAATTCTGCCAGCAGTGGCGCCAAAAACAGATTGGCGAAGTCGTTGGGCATCGAGATGCGCAGTACACCGCTGGGCTGGATTTGCCGATGTTGTGCCAATGCCATCGCCGCTTCGATTTCCTCGCTGACCTGTCGGCCGTGTTGTAACAAGCGCAGTCCAAATTCGGTCAAATTCAGTTGCCGGGTGGTGCGTTGCAGCAAGCGCTCGCCCAGTTGTTTTTCCAGATTGCTGATGCGCCGCGACAAGGTTGACTTAGGCAACCCGAGCAATTCGCCGGCTTTGGAAAAACTGCCGGCATCGGCGATTTTGGCGAATAGCCATAAGTCGTTAGGTTCTATCTGCATGATTGTTCCTCCAATGGAAC
>Ga0160183_108348_pt1 | contig 34990 bp, 29 predicted proteins | sample met14sb_FD_108562 | JGI IMG/M metagenome (GOLD analysis project Ga0160183, IMG submission 108562) | Synthetic bacterial communities of pure cultures from sediment of Lake Washington, USA, under high oxygen condition - MT... | ecosystem: Engineered > Modeled > Simulated communities (microbial... >...
AAAAAAACGTCATTCTGCAGGTCGGGCATTTGGAACGCTTCAACCCGGCCGTACGCGGTTTGGAGAAAATGGAAGACAAACCGCTGTTTATCGAGTCGCACCGCTTGTCGCCGTTCAATCCGCGCGCTAATGACGTGAGCGTGGTGCTGGATTTAATGATTCACGACATCGACATCATCATGGCGCTGGTCGATTCGGAAGTGGAAAAAATCGACGCCAGCGGCACCGCCGTATTAACCCAGGGCACCGACATCGCCAATGCCCGCATCACCTTTAAAAATGGTTGCGTGGCCAACGTCACCGCCAGCCGGATCAGCATGAAAATGGAACGCAAAATGCGCATGTTTCGGCCGTGTTCCTACATTTCCGTGGACTTTCAGAATCGGGTCTTGATTAAACATAGAACCGGTGAGAAGGAAATGTTTCCCGGTATTCCAGAAATTGTCACTGAGGAATCGGTATTCGAAAGCGGCGATGCCTTGCTTGATGAGATTAAACATTTTGTCAATTGCATCAAGACCGGCGAAAATCCGCTGGTTCCCGGCGAAGCGGGCCGCAAAGCCCTGGCTACCGCAATAGAAATCACCAAATTTTTAACCCATCGATAAAGGGCTGACACTATGATCCCCATGGTCAATCTGCAAGCGCAGTATGCGGAAATTCAAGATGAAATCGTCGGCGGTTTCACCGAAACCCTTAACAATTGCGCGTTTATCCTGGGGCCGAATGTGCAGGCTTTTGAAAAAGAAGCCGCTGCGTATCTGGGCGTTAAACATGCCATCGGTTGCGCGTCCGGTACCGATGCATTGCATTTAGCCTTATTGGCGGAAGGCATAGGCGCGGTCGACGAAGTCATTACTAGCGCATTTACTTTTATTGCCACCGCAGAAGCAATCAAATACGTCGGCGCCAAACCGGTGTTTGTCGACATCGATCCGGGCACGTTCAATATCACCCCGGAAAATATCGAAAAAGCCATCACAGCCAAAACTAAGGCGGTGATGCCGGTGCATCTGTTCGGCCAACCTGCCGATTTGCCGGCCATCAAAGCCATTTGCGAAAAACATGATTTGAAACTGATCGAGGATTGCGCGCAATCCTTCGGCGCGACCGTCTACAACAAGCAAACCGGTAGTTTCGGCAATGCAGCCGGTTTTAGTTTCTTTCCCAGCAAGAACCTGGGCTGCTTCGGCGACGGCGGCTTGGTGACGACCGATTCCGACGCGACGGCGGCCAAGATCAAGCAATACCGCAATCACGGGTCGGACGTGCGCTACTACCACGACGTGATAGGCTACAACAGCCGGCTGGACGAGCTACAGGCCGTGGTGTTGCGCGCTAAGTTAAAACGCATCGATCAATACAATGCCGCTCCGCCATGCCGCGCATTTGTATTCTGATCTGATGGCCGATTTGCCCTTGACTACGCCTTATGAAGACGGCATTGGTGTGCATGTCTATCATCAATACACCTTGTTGTCCGACCGCCGCGACGAGGTCATGAAAGCCTTGCAAGAGCAGAAGATTGGTTGTGCCGTTTACTATCCGGTACCGCTGCATCAACAGAATGTGTTTAAAGAAGAGTGCGCAGGCCTTTCCCTGCCAGTTACCGAGTCGGTTGCGGCGCGTTGCTTCTCTTTACCGATTTGTTCCAATCTGAGCGACGATACCGTCAAGCAAATTGTCGAAGTGATTCGCGGCGTTTTCCCAGCGTAAATTCCAAAACGCATTAATGTAGGGTGGGCTAAGCACCGCGCAGCCCACCAACTATTCCCAAATGACCAATCAATCTGCCTACACGGTGCTGTTTAGCGCCGGCGAATCCTCCGGCGAGCAACACGCCGCCAATATGTTCCTGGAACTGAAACAGCGTTGTCCGTCGATTCGCGGCATCGGCATGGGCGGCAGCAAAATGCGCCAGGCCGGTATCGACGTGCGCTACGACTCGGCCGGCATCGGCGTGATCGGTTTGGTGGAAATTTTGAAGCACTACGGCGAGATCCGCCGCGCATTGAATTTACTGAAACAGATCATTCGCGATGAAAAACCGGATTTGCTGGTTTGCGTCGATTACAAAGAGTTCAACCTCAAGCTGGCGCGCTTTGCAAAAAGCCAAGGCGTGAAGGTGTTGTTTTACGTCAGTCCGCAAGTTTGGGCTTGGCGGCCGGGCAGGGTGGTGACCTACGGCAAGGCCATCGACATGATGGCGGTGATTTTTCCGTTCGAGACCCGCTATTACGAAGCCGAAAATGTCCCGGTCCGTTATGTGGGCCATCCCTCGGTAGATAAAGTCCATCCGCAGGGCAGTCGCTCCGAGGATTTCGAGTTGTTCGGCCTGGACCCCCATCGGCCTGTCGTCGGCATACTCCCTGGCAGCCGCGGCAACGAGATCAAACGTATCCTGCCGGTGATGTTGGCAGCGGCGGCTAGTTTGGCCGCGCAGCGGCCGGAATTGCAGTTTGTCTTACCGCAAGCCGATTCGATCAGCGATGCGGCATTGGCTGCGCATTTCGTAAACACTTCGCTAGCCGTTAAGGTAATCAAACAGCAGCCTTATGATGTCATCCAATGCTGCGATGCGGTGATGACTACTTCCGGCACCGCCTCGCTGGAAATTGCCTTACTCGGCGTGCCGATGGTGATTGTGTATCGGCTGGCGGCGTTTAGCTATTGGCTGGGTAAGCGCTTGGTAAAAATTCCATTTATCGGGCTGCCGAATATCATTGCCGGCAAGACCATCGTCAAGGAATTGATCCAGGAACAACTGACGCCGGAAAATTTGGCGGCCGAGATTCTGCAACTGTTGGACGACGGGGATTATCGGCAAAATTGTCTAGCGGCGTTGCAGGCCGTCAAACACCAACTCGGCGATGGCGGCGGCTCAAAAAATATGGCGCAACTGGCCTTAGAGATGTTGGGCGGTGCTTAGCCGCTCAACACGGGTAAAGCATCCGGCGGCTTGCCGGCAAACCACCGTATTTTGAAACGTAACGGCGGCTTTTAAACCGATCCGCGGCTGCCGCGTTGGTCGTAAAACGCCGCAACAAATTCATCGAAAGTCTGCCCGTCAATCGCGTCCCGCAAACCTTGCATCAACTCCAGGTAATAGTGCAGATTGTGGATGGTGTTGAGCCTGGAGCCCAGCATTTCTTTGCACTTGTCCAAGTGTTTTAGATAAGAGCGCGAGTAGTTTCGGCAGGTGTAGCAACTGCAATCTTCGTCCAAGGGTCGGGTATCAAATTGGTATTGCTGGTTGCGGATTTTGATCACGCCGTGGCGGGTGAATAAATGGCCGTTGCGGGCGTTGCGGGTCGGCATCACGCAATCGAACATATCGATACCGCGCCTAACACCTTCCACCAGATCTTCCGGGGTGCCGACGCCCATCAAGTAACGGGGTTTGTCCACCGGCATTTTCTGGTGGATCGCATCCAGTGTCGCCAGCATTTCGTGCTTGGGCTCGCCGACCGACAAGCCGCCGATGGCATAGCCGTCAAAGCCGATGTCGGTCAACCCGGCTATCGATTCTTCGCGCAATTGCGGATACATGCCGCCTTGCACAATACCAAACAATGCAGACGAGTTACCTTCATGCGCACGCTTGCTGCGTTCAGCCCAACGCAAGGACAAGCGCATGGAGTCAGCGGCTTCTTGATAGGTGGCCGGGTATGGGGTACATTCATCAAAAATCATCACGATATCCGACCCTAGATCGCGCTGCACCTGCATCGATTCTTCCGGGCCCATGAAGATTTTGCTGCCGTTGACCGGCGATTTGAATGTCACGCCTTGTTCGCTGATTTTTCGCAACGCGCCCAGGCTGAATACCTGAAAACCGCCCGAGTCGGTCAGAATAGGCTTTTGCCAGCGCATGAAGTCGTGCAGGTCGCCGTGGGCTTTCATCACCTCCATACCGGGTCGCAGCAGCAAATGAAAGGTATTGCCGAGAATGATTTGTGCACCTAGTGCGTTTAAATCTTCCGGGGTTAGCGATTTTACCGCGCCGTAGGTGCCGACCGGCATGAAGATGGGGGTTTCCACCACGCCGCGGGCAAAAGTCAGTTGACCGCGGCGGGCGTGACCATCGGTGGCTTTGAGTTTGAATTCCATGCAAATCCGGCAAATGAAAAAAGGCGGAATTATCGGTCCTTTTCGTTCCGCAAGCCAGTGGAGTTGTCGTTTTGAGTTCAACAGGCGAGCGTGGCGGCTTTTGTCCCCTGAGAAAACTTGTTGGTGTCGGATTGTGTTATAAATTTGAGGCACTTGCCGCAGCTTTTCTATCGAAATACCTCAGGTTTAGTAATTCCGTTTATTATCGGGATATTGTTCATTTCACTATTTAAACTAGCAAAATTGATGAATTTTCTTCAGGCCATAACAACAATAATCGGCCGTTATCGGGAGAAGTATGTTGGATACTAAAAGCAAAACCATTTTGGTAGTCGATGATTCTCCGGAAAATCTCACCGTCATCAGCGAATTACTGCAACCGCAATACCGCGTGCGCGTCGCTACCTCCGGGCAAAGAGCCTTGCAGATGGCCGCCAATCAGCCTTATCCGGACTTGATTTTGCTTGACGTGATGATGCCGGGCATGGACGGTTACCAAGTCTTCGAGCATCTGCGCGCCGATCCTATCACGCGCACGATTCCGGTGATATTCGTCACGGCGATGGACAGCATGGAGTCCGAGCTGCATGGATTGGATGTCGGCGCGGTCGATTACATTACCAAACCCATTCTGCCGCCCATCGTTTTAGCGCGGATCCGCACCCAGTTGGAGTTAAAGCAGGCCAGAGATTGGTTGCGCGACGAAAACACCTACTTGGAAATGGAAATAGCGAAACGGATGAGCGAAAACGAGTTGATTCAAAAAGTCAGCATTCGCGCCTTGGCGCATCTGGCGGAAATTCGCGATCCGGAAACCGGCAACCACATCTTGCGCACCCAAGGCTACGTCCAGCATTTGGCCCTGGCCTTGCAGAGCCATCCGCGCTTTTTTTGCGACATTGACCGATCATTACATCGAATTGCTGACGCGCTCCGCGCCCTTACATGATATTGGCAAAGTCGGGATACCGGACGCGATCCTGCAAAAGCCAGGCAAACTCACTCCCGAAGAATGGGCGGTGATGAAGACCCATGCCAAATTGGGCAGCGATGCGATAGAAATGGCCGAACGCGATGCGACGCGCTCTGTGGAGTTTCTGATTTTGGCGAAGGAAATCGCGCATTGGCACCATGAAAAGTGGGATGGCAGCGGCTATCCGGAGGCGTTGGCCGGCGATGCCATTCCGGTTTCCGCGCGGATTATGGCGCTGGCGGATGTATTCGACGCCTTGATTTCCCGGCGCGTTTACAAAGAGCCCATGGCTTTTGCTGAAGTCAAGACTATTATTGCTGAGGGACGTGGTCGCCACTTTGATCCGGACATAGCCGATGCATTTTTAGCCGATTTCGATTCATTCTGCGCTATTGCCCAACGCCATCTCGATTCAATCCCGGAGTAAATGAGTCATGACGCAACACGCTCGTATATTGTTGGTTGAAGACGAGGAAATCATCGCCATCATCATTCGGGATTTACTCGCTGCCGAGGGCTTTCAGGTGACGGTTTGCGCAAATGGCTGCATTGCCTGGGAAACGTTGCAGCACGACCGGATGGGCTACGATCTGGTGCTGTTGGACCGGGGCTTGCCGGGGATGAACGGTATGGAATTACTGCGATTGATCAAGGGAGATCGGGTCTTGGCTGCCATACCAGTGATTCTGCAGACCGCCCGCAGCGACAAAAGAAGCATCCAGGAAGGGCTTAGTCAGGGGGCTTATTACTATCTGACCAAACCGATTCAACCGGAAATCTTGATCGCCGTGATCAATGCCGCACTGCAACAACGCCGTGAGTTGCAGGAAATGTCCGAAACAGCCAATCGCGCCGGGCGTCCTTTGTCACTAGTGCAATCCGCCGTATTTCGTTTTCGCGATCTCGATGAAGCCAAGGTGTTGAGTCATTGTTTAGCCCAATCTTGTCCGGAGCCGGAGCGCGTCATCCAGGGTTTGCAGGAGTTGATGGTCAATGCGGTCGAGCACGGTAATCTGGGGGTTTCTTATGCGGAAAAAGGCGAACTGATGCTGGCGGGAGTCTGGCTGGAGGAAATTCAAAGACGTTTGACACTCCCGGAATTCAGCCGGCGTTTTGTTACTGTGCATTTCCAGCGTCTGCCGGATAAGCTGGTGTTCACCATTCAAGACCAGGGTGACGGTTTCGATTGGCAAGACTTCCTGGATTTTTCCCCGGAACGGGTGTTCGATTTGCATGGCCGCGGTATCGCGATGGCCAGATTGATGAGCTTTGATCGTCTGGAATATCAAGGTAACGGCAACACGGTAACAGCTGTGGTCAACGGCGTGTCCTTTTTGTACGGCTTCGACCATTAATTAGACTTTGCAAGCTCATGCAGTCGAATAACGATCCATCAAACTCAGCGCAGGTCAGCCGCAAAAGCGTCTTAGCCGTCGTACTGGTATACGCCATCTTCGCCGCCAGCTGGATTTTGGTATCGGATCAATTGGTACACCACGTATTCAAAGATCCGGACCAGCTGACGCTAGCCAGCATGCTGAAAGGCTGGGTTTATGTATTGGTGACTTCTTTATTGCTCTACGGTTTGATGCGGCGCTGGTTTGGTCGAAACAGCGAACCGCAAACCGTTCCCCAGGCACCGCGTAGCCATTGGTTGTCGCTGGGCTTATTGATAGTCGCCATCCTGGCTTTGATGGCTGCCAGCGCGGCGCTGACGATCGAGCAACACACCCAAGAAGAGTTCGGCCGGCTTCAGGCGGTCGCCGGCCTCAAGTCCAGGCAAATCAGCGACTGGCTGACTGAACGGCGCGGCGACGCGGATTTTATCCAAACCAGCGAATTTATCATCGACTTGTATCATCGTTGGCAGATTGATGGGGATCTGCAAAGTGCCGAACGCCTGCAAAGCCGTTTGGAACAATTTCGCAAAAGCTGGGGAGTCACGGCTATCAGTCTGCTTAGACCCGATGGCGAACGCTTATGGCGTTCCGCGAAAGCTCCCGCCACGCTGTTGCCTGAGCTGCTAAAACTTACAGAGTTGTCGACCAAATCGCGGCAAATCCAATTAGTTAATCCCTACAGAGATGATAGCGGGCGCGTCCTGCTGGATTTGGTGGTGCCGCTGACAGCGCAGCCGGTAGCGGCGCCGCTGATTATTTTACATATCGATCTCAGCGAGTGGCTGTTTCCGGTTCTGGAGAGTTGGCCTGTGGCGAGCGGCAGCGGCGAAACCTTGTTGTTTCGGCGTGCCGGCGATGAGATTCTCTATCTGAATCCGCTGCGTTTTCGTCCGGATGCGGCAGCTTCGCTGCGTTTGCCGCTCAACACGCCTAACTTGTTGGCCGGCAAGGCGCTGCAAAGTCCGGTGAGCCTCGACAACATCCTGGAAGCTAAGGATTACCGTAATGTCTCCGTCATCGGTCTGGTACAGGCGATTAGCGGTACCGACTGGCTGTTACTGACTAAGTTGGATAAGGTCGAAATCTACAGCAAAGCCAGAAGCGAAGTCGTCTGGATTGTTTGTGTCGGTAGTTTGACCATTTTTATCGTCTGCGCCGGTTTTTATCTGTTGCGGCAAAGTCAGAGCCTGGCCTTGGCCACGGCGGTGCAGAAGGCGCAAGCCGAGCGTTTGCGGGCGCTTGATTTATTAGCGGCAATCTCCGATTTGTCCGTGGACGCGATCTATGCTAAAGACCTAGACGGCCGGTATATTTTGTTTAATACCGCCGCCGCTAATTTTGTCGGCAAGCCGGTCGAGGAAGTCATCGGCCAGGACGATAGCGCGCTATTTCCGCAATATCAGGCCGAGCACTTGAAAGAGTTTAGCCGCCGGGTAATGGCGGAAAATATCACGCTGACGGAAGAAGAAACGCTGGACACCCAATTCGGATCAAAAACTTTCTTGACCACCAAAGGCCCGCTGTGCGATGCAAACGGTAAAACCATCGGGGTGTTCGGTATCTCGCGGGACATTACCGAACGTAAACAGGCCGAGCTGAAGCTGCGCGAGAGCGAGGCGCGCTTTCGCGGTTTGGTGGAACAGTCACTGGCCGGCATTTATATTATTCAAGACGCACGATTTGTTTACGTGAATCCAGGGTTTGCCAGGATCTTCGGCTATCAGCGGACCGAGGATATTATCGACGGCAAAACTGTGGCTGATCTGGTCTGTCCGCAAGACAGGCAGATGGTGTTGGAAAATTTGCGTCGACGCCTTGATGGCGAGATTGAAGACCTTAACTACTGTTTCGAAGGCTTACACCGCAACGGCCAAAGCATTGACGTTGAGGTACATGGCCGTAGCTTCGATTACAAAAACCGGCCGGCGGTGATTGGTTTTATTCTGGATGTCAGCGCCCGTAAAGCCGCCGAAGACCAACTTAATCTCCAGGCCGCGGAATTAAAAGCGCGGAATGATGAATTGGAGCGGTTTAATCGGGCCATGGTCGGCCGCGAGCTGGACATGGTTAATTTAAAGCAGCAGGTCAATGAGCTGTCTGCGCAGCTTGGTCGCCAGCCCCCCTATACATTGGCGTTTCTCTCAACCCAACCCGAAAGTGCTGTTGGTCATGATTTTGCTGAAGTTCCCACCGAATCCGGCTTGGACCCTCTCAAACCGCACGGAACATCAGTAAGCAATGCGGACGGATTAATGGGCGGCGATACATCGGCTGCGGAAGAAGACCGTTTATGAGTATCCCCGAGCCGCCATCAGGCGAATTTTCCGCGTTGGTGCGTTCCCGTTACCGGAGCAGCCAAAGACTCGCCTACGTGTCGGCGGTGGTCCTGGTATTGGCCGCGCTGGCAATTCGCTTGTGTTTGCCGGCATCCATTGGCGAGCGCCCGATGTTGCTGTTATTTTTGTTTCCGGTGATCGTGAGTGCCTTGTTCGGCGGCTTGGGGCCTGGATTATTGGCGACATTGATGGCGGCGATGGTCAGCGATTTCCAACTGTTGCCTCCCTATTACAGCTTGGCAATTGCCGGCCCTTACGATGTAGTGCAATGGACGTTATTGATTGGCAATGGTGTTTTAATCAGCCTGCTTAGCGAATTCCTGCTGCGGACCCGGCAACGCGAGAATGCTCACTGGCAACAATTGCTGCACGCGCGCGACCAACTGCAGGTTAGCCAAACCTTATTTCAGACTACGTTCGAACAAGCGGCGATAGGCATTTGTTTATTGGCACCGGACGGGCGTTGGCTGAAGGCTAACCGCCAATTTTGCGAGATAGTGGGTTATAGCCTGGAAGAATTGCTAAGCAGCAATTTTTCGGACATTACCTATTGGGAGGATTTTGGCGATTTGTTGCAGATGCCGACAGGTGAAGGAGAAATAAATAGTTTTTCCGGAGACAAGCGTTTCATTCATAAGAACGGCAGTGTTGTCTGGATTAGATTAAGCGCTTCCGTGGCGCTTAAGCCGGATGGTAGCCCTGCGTGTTTTATCTTGCTCATGGAAAACATAGAGCAGCGTGAACAAGCGTTACTGGCGCTACATGAAAGCGAGATGGCTTTGAAAGTCGCCCAGCGTTTAGCCGCCTTGGGCAGTTGGGAATGGGACTTGCGCACCGGCGAATCGAAGTGGTCGGAGCAGATATACAGTTTATTCGGCCGCGCCCCTCATTTACCGCCAGCCGGCTATGACGAGGTTGGGCGATATTTTAAGCCCGATAGCTGGCAGCGCTTGCAAGCTGCCGTAGCTCAGGCTTGTAGCGACGGCTTGCCTTATGAATGCGAGGTGGAAATGCAGAACGATGGCGAACTGCATCGCTGGGTAGTGGCCCGCGGCGAAGCGGTCCGCGATGAGCAGGCTAACATCGTGGCTTTGCATGGAACCGTGCAGGATGTTACCCCACGTAAACAAGCCGAACTTGCGCTGCAAGAGGCGCAGCGGGCGGCCCTGGAAAAGCAACGCGAGGCCAGGCTAGCCGCACTCAATTTGATGGAAGATGCGCTGGCGGCCCGCAAAGCGCTTGAAGCGGCGAATGCCTCGCTGCGCGAAAGCGAAGAATTTAAGCGGGCTATTTTGGATTCGGTGAGCGCCAACATCGCCGTGCTGAACCGCGATGGTGTGATTGTCTCCGTCAATCGACCCTGGCAGCAGTTTGCCGAGGATGATGCTCTGGCATGCGGGCAATCCGCTGATATTTGCAGCATAGGCACCAATTATTTGCAGATTTGCCGGCAGGCATCGGGTCCTTATCGGCAGGGGTCGCAGGCCGTATTCAACGGATTGTCGGCGGTGCTGGAAGGCCGGCTTCCCCGCTTCAGGTATGAATATGCCTGCCATTCCGCGCAGAAGCAGCGTTGGTTTGCCATGGTCGTCACGCCTCTGGGATTTGGGGAAGGCGGCGCGGTGGTTTCTCACACCAATATCACCGAGCGCAAGTTGGCGGAAATGGCCTTGGTCGAAAGTGAGGAGCGCTTACGTCTGGCCCAAAGTACTGCCAATATCGGCATCTGGGATTGGCATATTGATAACGACAAAGTGCAATGGACTCCGGAACTTGAGACGATGTTCGGTTATGCGCCAGGCACTTTTTCCGGGGACTACTCGGCTTTTTCCCAGCGCGTGCATCCCGACGATTTGGTCGAGCTGGAGCATTTTCGAGATTCAGCGGTTGCCGCGCATCGGACTTTTGATTTTGATTTTCGGGTGCAAGCGGAGCCGGGGCGTTTCAGATGGCTAAATTGCAAGGGCGGAGCCAGTTACGATGATATGGGCCGGGCGCAAAGGGTATTTGGGGTTTGTATCGATATTACCGAACGTAAAAATACTGAAAACGAACTCAAGCTCTGGGCGCAAGCATTCGAAAACGCCGAATTCGGATTGGCGATTGCCGACGCGCAGAGCAATTTGTTCTTGGCTGTGAATCCGGTATTTGCTAAGGAGCGTGGTTACGCCCGAGAAGAATTGATCGGTAAACCGGTCATGACGGTTTATCCGGCCGATTGGGTCGAACAGATCAAACAGCAGATCAATATTCTGGATTCGACCTGTCATGGGGTATTTGAGGCGGAACATCAACGCAAGGACGGCAGTCGTTTTCCGGTGATGATAGACGTGACTATTATCAAATCCGGCGACGGCAAATCCATCAGGCGTGTGGCCTATGCCTTAGATATTAGCGAGCGCAAAGCCGCCGAGGTTGCTCTGCGCGAGCAAACTGAGGCCCTGCAGCGTTTCAACCGAGCCATGGTCGGCAGGGAAATGGACATGATCGCATTGAAACAAACCATCAACGAGCTGTCCGGGCAACTGGGACAGGAACGCCCCTATCCGCTGGCGTTTATAGAGCAAGCCGGCACAAACCCGGTTGGGAATGTTCCGGGATGAAACGCGCCCGGTTTGCGTATTACTTAGCCGCCATGATGATCGTGATGGGTCTATGAATCCTGAATTGAAATTACTGATTATCGAAGAATTACAGGCTGATTATCTGGCCCTGGTGCACCACTTGCAGCAGAACGGCCTAAGCGTGGCATGCCGGCGGATAGATAGCCGCGCGGCGCTGGCGATGGCTTTGCAAGACGACTGGGATTTGGTGCTGTCGGATTACGCGGTACCGGGAATAGATATTCGCGATACCTTGCAATTCATTCAAACGCACAGTAAAGATTTGCCGGTTATTCTGGTCTCCGCCAGCGTCGGCGAAGAAGTCGCGATGGAGTTGTTACGGCTGGGGATGGTCGATTTCGTGTACAAGGACAATCCGGTCCGCTTGGTGCCCTCCATACGCCGGGCTGTCGAGGAACGCGATCAACGCCGGTTAAGACGTGAAGCGGAGCAGGCCTTGCGGCAAAGCCAGGAGCAAGCCCTGTTAGAGCAGCATCAGGCGCAACTGGCGGCCTTAAATTTGATGGAAGATGCCATCGCAGCCCGCCAGCGCGCGGAAGCTGCCGCGGAAGCCTTGCGCGCGAGCGAACGGCGTTTAATGCTGGCGCAGGAGGGGGCGCATGTCGGGATTTGGGATTGGGATATTGTCAATGATCGCGGTTATTGGTCGCCGGAATGCGAGCGGCTATATGGCTTGGAACCCGGCAGTGTGCGGTTCAACGCTGACTGGCGCGCAAGAGTGCATCCGGACGATCAGCATTTGATTGATGCGCAGTGGGAAAGCCGCATTTTGCGTGGCGAGGCGTTCGAGGTGGAGTTTCGCTATATTTTGCCATCCGGCGAAACGCGATGGCTGAGCAGCAAGGGCCGTGCGCAATATGACGCCGCGGGTAAACCGATCATGCTGTTTGGGGTCAATCTGGATATTAGCGAGCGCAAACAAACCGAACAGCAACTGCGTAAGTTGGCGCAGGCGGTGGAACAAAGCCCGGCCAGTATTATCATCACCAACCTGAACGGCGATATCGAATACGTTAACGAGGCGTTTTTGCAGGTGAGCGGCTACCGGCGCGACGAGGTCATCGGCCGTAATCCGCGCATATTGCAATCGAAAAAAACCCCGCCGGAAAATTATCGGGCGTTGTGGACCGCACTGGGCTGTGGTCAGACCTGGAAAGGCGAATTTATCAATAAACGCAAGGACGGTAGCGAGTATGTGGAATTTGCCATCATCGTGCCAATCCGTCAGGCCGACGGCAGCGTAACCCATTTTGTTGCGGTACAGGAAGACATCACCGAGAAGAAACGTGTGGCGCTCGAGCTGGATCAGTATCGGCACCACCTGGAAGATTTAGTGGCCAGCCGCACGGCTGAACTGGAAGCGGCGAAACTGTTGGCCGATGCCGCCAATCAAGCCAAGAGCGCCTTTTTGGCCAATATGAGTCACGAGATTCGTACCCCCATGAATGCCATCATCGGCTTGACTTATTTGCTGCGGCAAAGCAGTCCCAATCCGGAACAAAGCGAGCGTTTGGACAAAATCGATGGCGCCGCCCAACATCTATTGTCGATTATTAACGACGTGCTGGATTTATCGAAGATCGAAGCCGGCCGGCTGGAGCTGGAGCAAACCGATTTTTCCCTGGCGGCGGTATTGGACCACATTCGTTCCATTATCGCCGATCAGGCGCGGGCCAAGGCCTTGAGCATAGAGGTGGATGGGCAGGGCGTTCCGCAATGGCTGCGCGGGGATCCGATGCGTCTGCGCCAAGCGATGCTCAACTATGCCACCAATGCAGTGAAGTTTACCGAACGCGGTTCGATCCGGTTGCGGGCGATGGTGCAGGAGGAAACCGCCGCGGGCTTGCTGCTGCGCTTCGAGGTGAACGATTCCGGAATCGGTATAGAAGCGGAGCAACAAGCCGGTTTATTTCAGGCTTTCACTCAGGCCGATGTGTCGACCACCCGCAAATATGGCGGGACAGGCTTGGGATTGGCGATTACCCGCCGCCTGGCGAATATGATGGGCGGCGATGCCGGCGTCGATAGCGTATTGGGTGAAGGCAGTTGCTTTTGGTTTACCGCCCTGGTTCAACGCGGGCACGGCGTCATGCCTTTACACCCCAGTGAAAAGCCCGTCGACGCGGAAATGGCGTTACGCCGAGATTACGCTGGCGCGCGTTTGCTTTTAGTGGAAGATAATCCGATCAATCGGGAAGTGGCGCTGGAGTTGTTGCATGGCGTGGGTTTGGCAGTGGATACCGCCGAGAACGGGCGAATCGCCCTCGAAAAAATCGGCGAGAACGCCTACGATCTGGTGTTGATGGATGTACAGATGCCGGAAATGGACGGTCTGGAGGCGACGCGGGCGATACGTGCGCAGCCGAGTTTTGCCGGCTTGCCGATTTTGGCCATGACCGCCGCCGCATTTGAGGAAGACCGGCATGTTTCGCTCGCTGCGGGTATGAACGATTTTGTCGCTAAACCGGTGATTCCGGAAGATCTTTACGCAGCTTTGTTGCGCTGGTTGGCACCGCGTTCTGATCCGCGTCCCCTGAGGCCCGATAAAGCGGAGGCAGGGCGCTTTTCGGCAAAAACGGGGGCATCGGACGATACGCTGCCGCCGGCTTTGCTGGCCATCAGCGGCCTGGATACCAAGCAAGGCCTGGCTGTAGTGAAGGGCGACGTGGATAAATATCAACGATTGTTGAGTATGTTTGCCGATGCCCACAATGAAGACTTGAAACAAGTTCAGGCCTACTTGGTTGATGGCAAATCCGCCGAAGCAAAACGCATCAGTCACTGCTTAAAAGGCGTTGCCGGCACGCTGGGTGCCAAACAGGTTGCCGATTTGGCGGCTAAATTGGACCGGGCGATAGCCGAGAACAGCGATTTGGCGGTCTGCATGGAGTTGGCGGCGTTGTGCGATAGCGAATTGACGCATTTGGTTCGCGCTATTCTGGATTTACCTTCCCAACCGGCAAGCAGCGACGCAGATGAGGAAATTATCGATGCGGAAAATATGCGCCAAGTCGTAGCTGCACTGGCAAGTCTTTTGGCAATTGGCGATGCGCAAGCCAGCCGTTTGGCGCGGGAATACGCCGTGTTGCTGCGGTCAAAATTGGGGGCTACATATCCGGATTTTGCCAGGCAAATCGAAGCGTTCGACTATCAAGCCGCTTTATTGCTTTTACAAGCTGCGGATTTATAAGGCTGTAAGCTGAGTGAGGTTTTAAAACTATGGCTGTCAATCGGTAGCGGCTGGCATAAAAAAGCCGCAGTCACTAAAAGCGAGCGCGGCTATTGCTGTGCAAAGTGCCGAGTCAGGACATTTGCGATTGCAGATAATTTGGCAAACCAATCATGTCGATCAAGCTCAATTGTTTTTCCAGCCAGTGTGCATGATCTTCCTCGGTGTCGTCCAGCATCACTTCCAGAATTTCTCGGGTTTGGTAATCGCGCACGGTTTCGCAATAGGCGATGACTTTGCGCAAATCCGCAACCACTTTGTATTCCACCGCCAGATCGTTTTTCAACATCTCCGGCACGTTGGTGCCGACCGCCAGCGGTTCGCGTTTGGATAAATCCGGCGTGCCTTCCAGAAACAAAATTCGCTTGATCAAGGCATCCGCATGGTTGGTTTCGTCTTGAACCTCGTGATTGATGCGTTCGTATAATTTGCTGAAGCCCCAGTTTTCATACATCCTGGAATGAATAAAATACTGGTCTATTGCGGTCAGTTCGCCTGCCAGCAATTCGTTTAAGTGAGCTATGACTTGTTTGTCGCCTTGCATATGCCGCCTCCCGGATAAATTTGCTAATGCCCTTTGCTATGGTAATACAAAATGCCGCCGGATACTGGGTTTGCGTGGATTCCCGCTGGGCCATTGTCACCCCGGTCCTTAAATACCGTTCGGCTTAATAAATCAATGCAGCTTGATAGCGTTCCTGCTAAGCAGCGGAACAAAAGCCTTGTTTAGATCGGTAGCAAGTGCCGTTGGCTCGCCATTAACGATGAATACCAGCCGGCTGCGGCCATCGTCGCTTGTTCTGGCGGTTAATGGGGTAGGTGGGTACAGTCGAGTGCCGGCTGCCTGAATCACCATCGGTTCGGTTTGTTCGGCAAGATAAACCACGCCTTTGATGCGCAATAAGTCTTGTGGGTGGCGGTTAAGCAGCTCTTGGAGGAGGGTTTGCAGGTGCTGCCAAGGCAGAATTTGTTCCAGGTGCAGCGAGATACTGCGAAAGTTATGTACCGGTAACGGGCCGGCAGGAGGCAAGCGGCGCAAGCTTGGGCCTGCTTTAGTCAGCAGGCTAAGTGCATGAAAGTCTTCTGCCGTCAGTCTGGGCGTGGCCGGCGCTAGAACTTGCAAGCGGGTTGCCAACGCGGCTTGCTGGTCGGCATTGCTTACGTCGGCATGGGTCAGCAATAAGGTATCGGCCCAAGCCACCTGCGCCCGCGCTTCGGCAAAACTGTCCAGCTGTGCCGCAGCAGAGGGTATAGCCAAGGTAGTGATGACGTTTTGCAAATGATAACGGCCAGCCAGCCAGCGCTCGCGCAACAGAGTATCCAAAATCGGTTCCGGGCTGGCGATGCCGCTGGCTTCGATAATCATGCGTGCGAAGGGCTTGCTTGTCGCTTGTTCCCAAGCCATCCACAGGTTTTTTAACGTGGGCGCCAGCGCACCTTTGACCTTGCAGCACAGACACCCGCCGGACAGCACGGTCAGCGGCAGATTTTGGTTTGCCAACAAATCCTGATCGACCGGTATTTCGCCGAACTCGTTTATCACCACGGCGGTCTTTACCCCGTCAGCCAAAAATCGATTCAACAAGGTGGTTTTGCCGCTGCCGAGGAAGCCGGTGAGCACAAAAACAGGGATTTTGTCTGGATCGGGCATTTTCAAGTGGTCGCCGCTTTCTTCATGAAAAGCTGTGATTACGAGGTCCAAGCGAATACAAATTTAATTTACCTATTCGGACCGGTTATCTGTAAAGGCGAATTATGCCTGTTTTTTGAACCGGAACGTCAACGACAACTGGTGACTGGCCTGCTGCCCAGTGACCAATAACCCATTCAGCGACTTTGTTTAAACGCCTACCCGGCAAGAAGCCAAGGCCTCCAGCATATCCTCCTTGGGTAAGTTGCGACCGATAAACACCATACTCGATTCCCGTGCTTCATCGGCTTGCCAAGGGTTGCCGAAAGTCTCGGTCATCAGCATATGCACACCTTGATAAATCACTTTTTGTTCGCAGCCGGCGATGTTAAGAATGCCCTTGTAGCGGAGCAAGTCGTTGCCGTAGTCGCGGATCATGATGTTCAGGAATGCCAGAATCCGCGCGGCATCCAGAGGCCGGTCGGTTTGGTAGACCAAGGCACGGATGTCGTCCTCGTGCTCATGGCTGATGTCTTCCAGAAAATCCGGTTCGATTTTCAAAATGTCATCCAGATTAAAGCCGTCGATATCCAGAATATCGCCGAGTTCAGTTTGGCCGAAATGCACGTGTTTGATTGGCGCTCTGGGGTTCATAGCTCGGAGGCGGGTTTCCAGATCCAGAACAATTTCCGGCTCCTGGAGGTCGGTTTTCGATAGGAGAATCCGATCAGCAAAGCCGACTTGCTCTTGCGCTTCGTGGTGTTCGGCTAGCTGGTGGTGGGCGTGCACGGCATCGACGACGGTGATGATGGCGTCCAGCTGGTAGTTTTCGGCAATGTTTTCGTCGACGAAAAAGGTTTGGGCAACCGGAGCCGGGTCGGCCAAACCGGTGGTTTCGATGATGACTCGTTCAAATTGGAGTTCTCCGGATTCGCGGCCGTCGCTGAGTTCGCCGAGAATACGCACCAAGTCGCCGCGCACGGTGCAACAAATACAGCCGTTATTCATGGTGACGATTTGTTCGTCGGCTTGCACTAAAAGTTCGTTGTCGATACCGGCTTCGCCGAATTCGTTTTCGATCACCGCAATCCGTTTGCCGTGGTCTTCACTGAGAATCCGGTTCAACAAAGTGGTTTTGCCGGCGCCGAGAAAGCCGGTGAGAATGGTCACGGGCACGGCGCTGTTAGTTTTGAGGTTGGCGTTCATAGGGCCTCCGTCAGGATGGGGAATTGACACGCTGTATCAGTGCATAAGCTGAGTGATTATGGATAGACTCGAAGTTTTCCGATTCGACGCTGTAACTGATGATCCGTGGCTCTGCGTTCAAGCGGGCGGCTACATCGCGCACCATGTCTTCGACAAATTTGGGGTGGTCGTAGGCGTATTCGGTGACGTATTTTTCGTCCGGGCGCTTCAACAGGCCATAGATTTGCGAGGAGGCTTCCGCTTCGACCAAGGTGATGAGTTCTTCCAGCCAGATAAAGGCCTGGGCCTCCACCGTCACGCTGACGTGGGAGCGTTGATTATGCGCGCCGCGTTCGGAAATTTCCTTGGAGCACGGGCACAGACTGGTGACCGGCACAATCACCTTCACTTTGATGCGACAGCCGGCGTTATCGATTTCGCCAATAAAACTGACTTGATAGTCCATTAAGCTGCGGACGCCACTGACCGGCGCTGCTTTATCGATGAAGTAGGGAAAACGCATCTCGATATACCCGGATTCGGCCTCCAATTTGGCGAGCATGTCCTGCAGCATCGCCGGAAATGAGGCAATGCTGATTTCCCGGTCGTGATCGTTCAAGATTTCCACAAAACGGGACATATGGGTGCCTTTGAAGTCGTGCGGCAAATTGACGTACATCGCAAAGTGCGCAACGGTGCGCTGTTCGCCGCCACTTTTCTCTTTGACCCGGATCGGGTGCAGAATGTCTTTGATGCCGACTTTGTCGATGGCAATGCGCCGTGTGTCAGGGCGGCCTTGAATGTCTTCGATAGGGAGCATGAGTTTAACTGAATTATTCAGGATTTTTGTGTTCGTCCGCTTATCAGCGGTGCACCCTAAACCGGGGGCGTTCTGCGAAGTCGGCATCGTTGATGGCGAAATTGTTAAGTTTCAAACTGTAGAACCGGTTGAAATGATCTTGCACCGTCCGCGTGATGCGGGCATCGTAATTGGGTTGCAGCATTTGAGCTCGGCCGCTTGGCCGCGCCACGACCACGCCGTTTTGCACCACTAGTTCACCGTGTTTAAACATTAGAGCAGCATTGGCGAACATGGCAGCGATATTTGCTTGGGGATGGGTAGTAAATGCACCGGTGATCGGATCGCACCTGCCAATACCCGCCGGGTCGTAGACGGCAATGTCGGCTATTGCCCCAGGCGCCAGATGACCGCGATCATGCAAGCCCAATAACTTTGCGGCAGCACTGCGGGTCATGCTGGCAATTTCGTTTAAGGTAAATTCGCGCTTGAGGTTGGGCAACAAGGTCATCGCCAGCGCTTCTTGATTTAAGCCTGCCATATAGGCCTGGCGGTAATCGGCGTCCATCAACAGTCGGATCAATTCGGGGTAGGCAGTAAACGGTGCGCCGTTCGGATGGTCGGTGGTAAAGAATAAACGCTCCGGGGCTTCTGCAAGCAAAAAAAGCTCCAAGCCGATGGCCCATTGTAAGGTGTTGACGAAACTGGCTTCCCGGTATCGGTAAGGCACCACGCCGCCGGAACCTTCACACTCGGCGTCCCACATTACCCATTTATTGGGGCTGGCATCCGCGTGGCGGCTGTATTGAGCGATGACATCGCCGGAAATGGTCACGGTCTGGCCGAACAGCACCTGGCCGACATCCATGGTGATATTCGGATGGCGGTTGAACGCTTCCAGAAGTTGCGCGGCTGCAGAGGAAAAGCCCTTGCTGCCGTCCTTGCCATAGGCGTAGAACTGGACGTGGGCTAGATGCATAGGCAGTCCTTGCGCGGCTGCCATGGTGTCTATGATGGTTTCGATATTTCCTGGAATACCCAAGTTGTTGCAATGCACATGTACCGGGTGTGGCACGCCTAGTTGGCATACGGCAGTTTGCAAGGTTTGCAGAATTTGCCGGGAGCTGACGCCGTAGTCGGGGACAATGTCATCCAAAGCGAATTGGCGGGCATTGCTTTTAAAGGCGTTGGCACCACCGGCGTTGATGACTTTCAAGCCCAGCGCGCGGGTAGCGTGTAAAGTCCAGGCTACGTAGTCGTTGATTTGGTTTTGGCTGGCTTTGGCTCGTATCAGTCGCAACAACAAGTCGTCGTTACCCAGAATGGCTAGCGCGGCCGTATCCAGGATGGGTATATCGGCCATCTGCAAATGCACGTCCAAGGCATTGACCGGTAACATGGCCGGTTCGACCACCGTGGTGTAGCCCATGCGCGCGTAGCGGTAGCCGGTGTCGGTGGTCGACCATTTCGCCGTGCTGAAGGGATGAAGCAGGCGCCGTTCCATGTGATTACGGTGTTGTTCAGGCAACAACAGGCGTGCGGTGTTGACGTTGCCGCCGGCAATATGGCTGTGAATATCCACCGCGCCGGCCATGACAATCTGGCCGGATACGTCGTATATCTGATCGAACTTGGCGTCGGGGCCCGGGTCGGCTGTGATTACGCCATCACGGATAAATAGATCGTGCGATTCACCTTGCCGGTTTTGTGCGGGATCGTAGAGGTGTCCGCCTGCTAATTTGATCAGCAATGCCGCGCCCTCACAGCATATCCAGCGTCAGTACCAAGCGCCTCGGCTGCACCGCCGTTGGCGTAGGGGAGCGGTGCACAAAACCCTCGCCTTCGTTACCTTCCCAGGCTTCGCCTTTCATCAGACCCACGGCATAGGCGGGCATCCGCCGAATCGCCGTTTGGTCGGCGATCAAACCGGACTGCGCGTCATCCTGGCCGCCACTGCCCATGCCCAGTTTTCGTCGATCCAGCGCATATTCCGGTAGCCATTCGGTGCCGATGCCGCCGTAACTACAAATCATCCGCGCGGGCACTCTATCCACGTGAAAGCGCGGACACATGGCGGTTTTCAAGGTCCTTAGGCGCAAGCCGGCTTGCTTGAGTTCGAATAGTTCGCAGAACGCCGTCGTCAATAGTTCGATGTCTGCCTGCCATGTGTCATAGCCATCGAGTTGGCTGGCTTGGGGCCACAGGTTTGTATAGTTGAATTCGGATGGATTGACGGGCTGACTGAGTTCCAAGGGGCCGAATAGCTTCAGGGCTTGATAGATAAAGCCTTCAATGGTGGCCGGCAATGGTCGTTCTATTAAGCAAAAGTTCACCTCGTCCTCGTAGATGCGCGTCAAATCCACAAAGTTTGTGGAGACGACGGTGCGGGTCGATGGCCGATACGAAACGGGCTGGAAGGATGTGGGGCCGGTTAACGGCGACGGGGATGATTGACGAAAGGGTATGCGAGCAAACACAAAAACTCCTTAACTAGCGATCAGGAACTGTTCGAAAAATACGATGAATTGCATAAACACGATGCCGAAACCAAACGCGGCGGTTTGTCCGCTCAGGCTGGAAAAACTGCATGGTTCGTGTAATACCGGAATCAGATCGGAGGCGGCGATATAAATAAAGCCGCCGGCAGCGATGGGTAACAGCAGCGACAAGGAAGATTCGGCTAACTGGCTGAGTAACAAGGTAAAAATCGCTCCCGGCAAAACGGTCAGCGAGCAATAAAAGTTGTAGAGTACGGCTTGCTTGGGTGCATAGCCGCCGCGCAGCAGGGCGCCAACATCCCCGAGTTCCTGCGGGACTTCGTGGGCGATAATGGCCAAGGTGGTGGTCAGTCCCAGTGCCGGATCGGCCAGAAAGCTGCCGGCAATCAAGATGCCGTCGACGAAGTTGTGCATGGCATCGCCGATCAGATTCATTTTAGCCAATGGCATGACCTCACCACCGGTTGGCGTGCTGTCGACATTATGGTCGTGCCGCCAGCGCACCAATTTTTCCAATACAAAGAAACCGAATACACCCACTAATACCGTCAGGCAGACATCGCTGACACTGCCGTGGCGGTCTATGGCATCGGGGATCAAATGAATAAAAGCATCGCCCAGGAGTACGCCGACTGCCAGCGCGACTAGATACGGTACTACCCGATGCAAGGTGTCGGGTTTCAACCACAATGCAAATAAGCTGGACAACGAGCAAAGGCTGACGGCGAGACAGGCCGCGATGGCGCCGGCCATAGTGCTGATAGCGATAGTCATGTGCGATGGGGTGTTTTGGCTTTGAGCGAGTGGTATTCGTGCTGAGAACTGTAAATAAATCCGGCTAATTTGTTCGGCAGGGCATGGGTAGCAAAATGCGCCAGCATGAACCCCAACACAGTCAAAAACAGTTTTGACAGCACACGTTTGGTGGGCGGTCTGTCAATCAAGGGCAAGACAATGGCCAGAATAAGCAACAATGCAATGCCGATGATATGCAGATAGCTGTCGATGCTAGCCATCGGCAAACCACTGCGGAAATTCATCTTGATAGTGCCGCCAAACTGCCGGGCCGGCTGCCAGTTCGGCGTCGGTTAACAGGCACTCGTCCAATTCGCGGCGCACTTGGTCGGCATTGAGGTTTTGACCGATAAACACCAGTTCTTGGCGGCAGTCGCCGTAGGGTTCGGCCCATTGTGACTGGATGTCCAGCAGATAGTCTTGCGGCCATTCCTGGCGCGGTACTGTCGCCCACCAGCGACCCGCCAAACCATGGTGCATCACGCCGCCCGCTTGTGACCAGCTGCCGGCGTGATCAGGGCGCGATGCCAACCAAAAAAAACCTTTGGAACGCAACAAGGTGCCGTTATCCCAATCGCCGTGGTGCAGATGATCATAGAAACGCTGCGGATGAAAGGGGCGCCGGGCGCTGTAAACGAAGCTGCTTATGCCGTATTCCTCTGTCTCCGGTTTATGTTCGCCACGCAATTCTTTTAACCAGCCTGGGGCTTGCTCGGCTTTTTCGAAATCGAACAGGCCAGTGTCGAGCACTTTGTGTAAATCGACCTGACCCATCACGATAGGGAGGATTTCCGCATTGGGGTTGAGGCTGTGTAACACCGCTTTTAGGTTGATAAGCTCGTCGCTGGCGATCAGATCTATTTTGGAAATCAGAATGACATTGGCAAATTCAATTTGATCGACCAGCAAATCGGCGACGTTACGTGCGTCGTCTTCGCCGAGTGATTCGCCGGTTTCTTTTAAACTCAAGGCTTCCAGGTAATTGCGCATAAAGTTGACCGCGTCCACCACGGTCACCAACGTATCCAGGCGGGCAATGTCCGATAAACTCAATCCCTGTTCGTCGCGAAACGTGAAGGTTTCCGCAATCGGCAAAGGCTCGGCAATGCCGGTGGATTCGATTACCAAGTAATCAAAGCGGCCATCCTTGGCCAAGTTGCCGACCTCGATCAGCAAGTCCTCGCGTAGCGTGCAGCAAATGCACCCGTTGCTCATTTCGACCAGTTTTTCCTGGCCACGATTCAGTTGTACTTGGTTTTTGACCGTTGCCGCATCGATATTCACCTCGCTCATGTCGTTGACAATTACGGCCACTCTTAAATTCTCCCGGTTGTTGAGGATGTGGTTCAACAAGGTGGTTTTACCCGCACCCAGGAAGCCGGACAGTACGGTGACAGGGAGTTGTTTGGCTGGTGCGGATGCGAGGGTCATGGTGTTTTGGATGATATATTGTAGCGTTTGCTTGGCCAAAAAAAGGCGCTGTCGAAAAAAACAGCGCCGGTTTCAGCGTTCTAATAACTGACTCTAAAGCCTACTTCCGCGCCGCGTCCGGCTTCCGGCGCAAAGTTTCGCAAGTAAGATGTCGAGTTGCGGATGTTTTGATCCAGCAAGTTGTTACCTTTGGCGAACACCATCAGTTTGGCGTCTTTATAGGCCTGGATCTGATAGTTGGCGCCGACATTCAGCAAGAAATAGCCCGCGGTGGAGGTTTCGAAATCGCCGGCATGGGGCTGAGATTCGGCTCGGGTAAAGCGCAGATAGGTGGATAATTTGTCCCGGTTGAAATCCAGTTGCAGGCCGTAGCGCAAGGGCGGCATACGTGGTACGTCACTGCCGTTTAGAAATTCGCCGCGGGTGTAGTCGCTGAATAAAGTCATTTCCAATAAGCCGACCTGGTTCTCCATCATAGGCATGATCAGTTTGGCTTCATAACCTTTGAAGATGGCGTCGTGTTGTCCGCTGGTAACCAAAGGCACGCAATCCGCCACGCAGGGATTGCCGTCTTGATCGACGAATTCACCACTGCGTTGCTGGAAAATATAATCGCTGGCCCAGTTGTGGAATAAGTCAAATTCGGCGCGTAACCAGTCGGTTTTGAAGCGGTAACCCAGATCCAGGTTGTAGGCCGTTTCTTCTCTTAAACCCAGGTCGCCTCTGTCGTAACTGCGGGTGGCGTCGTGATAGCCGTCAGACAGCAATTCTTGGACCTGCGGCGCGCGCGAGGAACGAGTCACCGCCAGGTTCAGGCTGTTGCGATTATCCAGTTTCCAAACGGCCGAAGCCGACGCGCTGACGGGCGTGTAGCTGAGATTGGCGAAACCGTCCGGGCGAATATCGGTTTGTTCGACGCGCGTGCCGAGTTGATAGGTCACCGCGCCAATATCGAACGATTCCACGGCGAACACACCGTAACTGCTGATGTCCGAACGCGGGACGATGCTTTCGCCGGTGAGTTTTTCGATCGCATTAAAGTCGCTGGTTTGGGCTTGAAAACCCACCACGCCGCGCAACGGTCCCAGGTCCTGGTGAGCCATTTCCATGCGGCCTTCGTAAGACTGGTTGGTGTAATAAGCGCCGGGCTCGCCGTTGGCAATTTCGGTGTGTTGGTAATCGGTGTAACCCAGCCGGGTGCGTAGACTTTTCGCGAAACGGAACGGATTGTTCAGTTCGCTCTTAAAATCGTATTTGGTTTGCCGCATCGCGATGCTGACGGTTTCGTCGCCGGTGCCGTCCGGAGCGATGGCGTAGTTGTTATTTATATTATTGATGGATACGCCGGCAAAGCCGGGCGCGCCGATCCAAGATAAACCGGCCGAGCCACTGATGGCTTCGGCGCCGGTGTTGTTTAGATAGCCTTTGGGGTTGTCGACAATCGCCAAGCTGGGATCGGTGATGGCCACTTTAGCGGTGTCTATGCCGCTGCCGCCAATGTCCAGATTGTTGCGGTGGCGGTAAAAACCGTCCAGGTGGTAAGCGATGTTGTCCTTGCCGCCCTCGACTTTCATCGTGGTGCTGGTTTCATCGGAAGTGGAATCGAAGCGTTGTTCGAGCGCCGCACCTACCAGCTTGTCGAACTGGCGGCCTGGGATGCGGTTATCGATGACGTTAACCACGCCGCCCATCGCGCCGCTGCCGTAGAGTAGGGTGGCCGGGCCGCGCAGGACTTCGATGCGCTCCGCCAGCAGCGGTTCGACGCTGGTGGCGTGGTCTGGGCTGATCGCCGAGACATCATTGCTGCCGATGCCGTTGCTCAAGACTCTCACCCTCGGGCCGGCCTGGCCGCGTATCACCGGGGTGCCGACGCCGGGGCCGAAAGATTGGCTGCTGATACCCAATTCGTTTTTTAAGGTATCGCCGATGCTGTGGCCGGTCTTCATACGTAAATCGTCGTCGCTCAACACGGTGACCGGTACCGGACTGTCCGATTTTTTTATCTTGCAGCGGTGCCGTGACGATAATTTCGTCTAGTGCTTGAATCGCAAGTTCTTCGGCCAACAAAACCGGCGATGGCAACATTAAAATTAGGGCAGCGGTTTTTTTCATGAGAAGTAGAGCAGTCAGTAAAGATGTGCAAAGATGTTATATTGTAACACACATGAATGCAATATTATCACATTGGTTTTTTTTGCGGCCTATTTGAAGATTTGCGTTTGAAGCGTGGTGAAAACAACGAACTGACAGTAACAATCCCGAAGGGCGACGCGGACCGCTTACGAGATCATAGGGTTGAAATGTTACGGAAATGTTTCTTTGAGCTACGGGATGAAATACTTATTCCCGGCTGAGTTGATAACGCCTAGTAGTTTGCGCCTACGGCCGGCTAATTTAAGGCGTGCTTTTGTTCCAGGCATTGCTGGGCCTGGATTGCAATTTCCAATTCCTCGTTCGTGGCAATCACCAATATCGCCACGCCGGCGTTGGCTGGGCTGATGTTGTCGCATGGTTTCACCGGTTTTTGGTTTCTTTCCGGGTCCAAGGCAATACCGAAGATTTGCATTTCCAGACAGACGTGTTCGCGCAGCCAAGCGTCGTTCTCGCCGATGCCGCCGGTAAATACCAAGGCATCGACCCGGCCCAGCACCGCAAAATAAGCGCCGATGTATTTTTTGATGCGATAGGCGTACATCGCTAATGCAAGCCGGGCATGATCGTCGCCGGCTTCCGCCATCCGGTGTATCGCCCGCATATCGTTTTCGCCGCAAACGCCTTTGCAGCCGCTTTCTTTGTTTAACAAGGTTTCTATGGCCTCATTGGACAAATTCAGCGTGCGGCTTAGATAAAAATGGATGGCCGGATCGATGTCGCCGCAGCGGCTGCCCATCATCAAACCTTCCAGCGGCGTCATACCCATCGATGTATCGATACTTCGACCGTTTTGGATGGCGGTGACGCTGGCACCGTTACCCAGGTGTAAAGTGATCAGATTGGTCTCAGACAACGGTTTGCCAAGATACTGCGCGGCTTGCTCGGCAACATAGCGGTGCGAGGTACCGTGGAAGCCGTAACGTCTGACGCCATGATCGGTATAAAGATGTTCGGGCAGGGCATAGCGGTAGGCATAATCCGGCAGGGTTAGATGAAACGCCGTGTCGAATACCGCCACCTGCGGTGTCTCGCCCATTTGCCGGATGGCTTCCTCAATCCCCAACAGATTGGCAGGGTTATGCAGCGGCGCCAATGGGATCACTTCGGCAATGCGCTGCATCACTTTCGCATCGACTAAGGCTGGTTCACGAAAATGTTCGCCGCCATGTACCACCCGATGACCAATGCCGGCCAGTTCGCGGCGGTCGTTCAACACGCGGCAGGCGGCCAGCGTTTCGAACAGCAACTGCAAGGCTTGTTGATGGTTGCGGCAATTGATTTCGTCGCGTGTCCGGTCATTATTCGCCAGCGCATAACTATGGCTAGCGGCATCTTCGCCGATACGTTCGATGATGCCGGCGATCAGCACCGAGCGATCAGACATCTCGAATAAGCTGTATTTAACCGATGAACTGCCGGCGTTGAGCACCAGGATTTTCATGAATATCTCGAAGAAGTTGGCGATTAATGTGCAAGCTTTGCCGGTGGCGGTGGGCTGTAGCGGCGCTCCAGATCATGATCGATTTTCGTGGTCAGGCTTTCCACGGCTTTGATGGTCAGGCTGGCGTTGGGGCCTTTGGATTCGGCAATGTAATCGCCGACCAATCTACCATTGTCTACCTTGACCAAACGCCCCATCAGATAAGCGAATAAAAAGCTGGGTTTGTGTAGCCGCCCCACCAAAATGTAGTCGGCTTGGTATTGCTTGCCCAGTTGCGCGGCGGCGTCGGCATGGTCGAACAAATAGCCGACGCCGCTATTGGCGGCTTGCTGTGCCTGGTGCGGTATGGCTACGATTAGATAGCCGGCGCGGGCTAATTCCTGCTCCAGCAGCGGTTTGATCGACGCGGTTCTTTGCAATTCGGCGGGGACGCCGGGTGCCAGTGTCAGGTCTCTCAATTCAAAATCCAGGATGGCGATGCGGGTCTGCGCCAGTGAAGTAAAGCTCAGTGTGCAAAACAGCAAACTGCTTAATAGCGTTTTATATATCATGTTTTGTCGGCTTCTTGGGCTTGAATCGCGGTGATGACGACGGTGTTGACGATGTCTGTCACGGTGCAGCCGCGGCTTAGGTCGTTGACCGGTTTGTTCAAGCCTTGCAGGATGGGGCCGACGGCGATTGCGCCGGAGGAACGCTGTACCGCTTTATAAGTGTTGTTGCCGGTATTGAGGTCAGGAAAAATCAATACTGTGGCGCGGCCGGCAACCTGGCTGTCGGGTAGTTTGGTTTTAGCGACGCTGGCGTCCACGGCGGCATCGTATTGCATCGGGCCTTCCAGCTGTAGGTCCGGACGCAGACTTTGAGCGATTTTGACGGCGTCTCTGACTTTGTCCACCGCTTCGCCCTTGCCGGATTCACCGGTGGAGTAGGACAGCATGGCAACGCGCGGCTCGATGTTGAACATGCGTGCCGTTTCGGCGGCGTTGATCGCGATGTCGGCCAATTGCGCAGCGTTGGGGTTGGGAATCACCGCACAATCGCCATAGACCAATACGCGATCTTCCAGGCACATGAAAAACACGCTGGAAACAATGGATGCGCCCGGTTTGGTTTTGATGATTTCGAAGGCCGGACGAATGGTATGTTGCGTCGAATGCACCGCGCCGGAGACCATGCCGTCGGCATAAGAAAGATGAATCATCAAGGTGCCGAAATAGCTGGGATCGGCCATTAGGTCGAAGGCAGTATCGTAAACAATGCATCGATGCTTGCGGGCTTGGTAATAGGTTTCCGCGAATAAGGGCCGCAGATCCGATTTAATCGGGTCGATGATGTTGACATTGTCCATCTTCAAAGCCATCGCCTGAATTTTCTGGCGGATCTCAGCTTCGTTACCCAGCAGGGTGATTTTCACGACATCGCGTAGCAGCAAAATCTCCGCCGCCCGCAGAATCCGTTCTTCATTACCTTCCGGTAGCACGATATGTTGCTTCTTGGCCTTGGCGCGCTGCAGCAAATCGTACTCGAACATCAGCGGCGTGGTTTTATGCGAAACCTTGCTGCACAGCCGCAGCCGCAGTTCCACCATATTCATGTTACTTTCGATTAGTCCCAGCGCGGTGGCAATCTTCCGGTCATCTTGCGAATGCAGGCGGGCGGTGACCTGGCTGACCTGCATAGCCGTGGTGAAGGTGTCGGAATCGACGCCGAGTACCGCAAACGGTGTGCCGCCCAGACCGTCGATCAATTTTTGCACTTGCGGGGCAGGCTGTTGGTGGCCGGTTAATATCAAGCCGGCGATTTGCGGATAGTTACTGGAGTTGTAGGCCATCAGGCTGGCCATGATGATGTCCGATCTATCGCCAGGCGTGATGATCAAGTCGCCGGTTTCAACATAGTCCAGAAAGTCCGGCACCAACATGGCCGCCACTTTGTAGTGGTACACCTCGCGGCTCATGGTGGCGTTTTCGCCGGAAAATACTTTCGCGCCGATGACCTTGGCAATGTTGCCGATGGTGGGTTTTTCCAGGGACGATTCGGCAGGCACCACGTACACCGGAAATTCGTTGGAATGATTCAAGCTGTGGCGTAGGCTGGCAATTTGATTTTGCGCGACACCGATGATGACTGTGGCCAGCGATTCGCAATCGTGCTCGTGCATGGAATGTTTCAGGCTGGCCAAACCGTTTAAAATTTGTTCGTCGCTGCGGTTTTCGCCCTGCATAACCGGCATCATCAGGCAGCCCAAATTGTTCGCGACATCGGCGTTGAAATCGAATTCGGAAATGGCGTTGCCGTGTCGATAGTCGCTGCCGACGCAGAGCACATGATCGCAACGGGCCTTTAAGGCCCGGTATTTAGCCAGAATGGTTTTCAGCAGTTCGTCGTACTGTTCGTTTGCCAAGAGCTGCCTGGCTTCCGCGCTGGTACATCCATACATGGCGTCGTACGGCATGGAGAGCTGATAGCGGTGGCTAATGAATTGAATCAAATCGTCTTTGTCGGTATCGCTTTGAATAATGGGCCGAAAAAAACCGATATTGTCCGCGTAGCCGGATAACATTTCGATGATCGCCAGCATGATCAAGGATTTACCGTTACCCTCGTCGACGCCGGCAATATAGATGTCTTGCGAAATAACGGGTTCGCTTTGCGGATGGGACTGAGTCGGATTCATGATCGATGACTTATGTATTAATGGGAAAGTCTAACCGAGGATGTTGCCACATGGCGCGCCGCTTGGCGACTGTATATTTTATTTATTCGGGCACCGCGCAGAGGTTAGGCGCATGCAAATAGTCTTTGGCTATCATAGGTTTGGATTTAAAAAATAATGTAATATCAAAATAATTATTGATTAATCTGCAAGCTTGGCTTTAATGGCTATACTACTAGCCGGGCGCAGGGATTACTTGAACAACAGAGATGGCGAAATTTACCGTTTATTTTAAAGACAATGCAATCCATACAGGTGTTTTTGATTCTGGTGTAGTGCATATTGGTCGTGATGAAACCAATGACCTAGTGGTTGATAGTCTTGCCGTCGCGCCCGCGCATGCCGTTGCCGTGATTAAAGACGGCACTTGCGTTCTCAAGCAATTGAACGAAAAATTTCCGCTGTTGGTCAACGATCAGCACACCAAAGAATGGAGTCTGCAAAACAACGACATCATCAATATCGGCAAGCACTATATCGTCTACAACACGACCGATGAATTTTCGGAAAAAGTCCTGGTATCGACGCCAGCCGACTTTGGCGATGCGGACGTGCGAGCCTTAAATGAAAAGCTGGAAGATGCAGTCAAATCTCCCGAAGCCAATTTGCAAGTGTTGAACGGCATGCATATCGTTCGAATTCTGCGCTTGAAGAAAGCCATGACCCGCCTGGGCCACGAAGGTGCAGGGGTTATTGTGATAGCCAGACGCAAGGACGGCTATTTCCTTTCCGCCTTGCAAGGACATGAGGGTCTGGCGATTAACGACGAGCCCCTGGGTGACCGCACCGTACAGTTGCAACGCAACGATGTGATTGTCGTTGATAGTACCTCAATGCAATTTTTCTTGGATTAAGCGTATGACATTTGAAAAAAGCGATGATAAACGCCGTTTTCATAGGATTTTTTTACCATACGGGCGCTGTGTTAACCGGTTCGGGTCAAACCTATCCTTGCAAAATTATTGATCTGTCCTTGCGCGGTTGCCTGTTGGATTGTGAGCAGCCCTTAGCCGGTCAGGCCGATACTTTATATAACTTGAAATTCGATTTATCCGAAGAAATCAGTATCAGCATGGAAGTGGCAGCAACCCATGCCGATGCCAACAGGGTGGGTTTTAAATGCGTGCATATCGACATAGACAGCATTTCCAACTTACGCCGATTGGTGGAACTCAACCTGGGCGATAGCGAGTTGCTGGAGCGGGAATTGGCGGCCCTGGGTGATTTGGCTGAACAAGCCGATCATTAATCCGGATGGTTACCTCGATATAGTCAGCTCAATCCTGCCAGCCAAAGTCTAAAACGCATACCCCATTCCGACGTATAGCCTACTGTCGTAAAGACAATCTCGCCGGTGGCGTTAATAAAAAATACAGCCGGCACGCCTCTAATCCCATAGCGTTGACCGAGATTGCCGCTGTTGTCGTTCACAACCGGCCAGTTCAGTTGTTTGTCGTTCAGATAGTTCTGTAAGGTGCCGTCGTCGCCCGAGCGCACCGCTATAGTCACTCCCGGATAATCCCGCAATACATTGCTGACGCTGCCCTGCATACTTCGGCATATCCCGCACCATTCCGCCCAGAAATACAACACAGCCGGCCCTTTACTTATGCGTGGCATAGGGTTTTCGCCGGTCAGCGTGGTTTGCACTATGGGCGGCGGGGTGCCGCTGACCAAATCCTGATGGACTAAAAATTGCCCCGCAAAGATAAACAGTGCCGCAAATATATAAAATCCCAATTTTTTCAAAATTACAGACCTTGCATCACGCTGGCGCCGTGCTGTTTTAGCCAGAGCCGGCGTTGTTTAAAGTCGGGTAGGTGTTTGCCAACCAATTGCCAAAAAGCCGGAGAGTGATTTTTGTGTTTGATGTGGCAAAGTTCGTGGACTACCACGTATTCCAAAACGGCGGCCGGAGCCAGCAGCAGTAGCCAATTCATATTGATGTCGTTTTGCGGACCGCAGCTGCCCCAGCGGCTTTTTTGGGTTTTGATGCGGATGTTGCGCGGAAACAGGGCAAAGCGCGGCGCGTGCAGATCGACCCATTGCTGGACATGCTGCTTAGCCTGGTTTTTCATCCAGCGGATCAACGCTTGCTGGATCAGTGCGGAGTATTGTTCATCGGCAATCCCAACCGGTAATTTCACCCAAAACATCTCGTCGTTCAGCAACTCGATGCGGACCGTTTTGGCTTTGCCGGTGGTGATTTTTAGCGGTAAGCGGCGGCCTTGGTAGGGTATATGCGCGCCATCCCGATACTCGCTTGGTGCTAGCTTGGGGGAGGCGGTTTGCACTCTGCCGGCGACGCGCTTTAGTGCGGCTTCTATCCAGTCTTTTTGGGCTTGTACAAAATCCTGAATGCGCCGTTCGGACACTTTGAGCGGGGCTACCACTTCTATTTTGTCGGCGGTGACCACGATGCGGGTGTTTTTAGCCCGGCTGCTGCGGCGCAGTTTGTAAGATAAGGGGGCGGTTTGCTTGTTCAAAAAGGTGATTCCAACATTCTTAATTTAAGCTCGGTCCACATGCTTAAGCGGTCCGATCCGCCGACATGTTGCCCGGAGCCTTTGCTTTTGGCAAGCCATAAGCCGGTACCGTTGAAGCTGTACACGGGCTGCAAGTCGCTGCGCTGCGTAGCCGGGACTATGCTCGGCTTCAGATTATCCAGCACCAAGGGTACCGCGCGCGGCGAGTCGAAATAGGTTAATACCATGTGCGCCTGATTCAGTGCCAAAGCCTTGACGTAGGTAATCCGCAGTTTACTTTCATCGACGCCCATTTCTACCAAAGTAAAATATTTGGCGATGGAGTAATCTTCGCAATCGCCGGCGCCTTTAGCCAGAAACTCGGTAGGTGCCGCCCAGTAATCGGTTTTTTGCCACAGGATAATATCGTCAACAAACTCGACGTTACCGTTGAAAAAATTATTCACCCGCTCCAATTTCTCTGCTTCAGGCCAGCTCTTGCCGTTCTCGATCAAACTTTGCCAGTCCACAAAACGTTGCTTGGCGGCCGCACCGTATTTTTTTTCGACTCTATCCAGCAGACTCTGATCGATTAACAGGCCGGCTGCCAGCGCAATGCCGAAACACAGGCTGAAGGCGATAATAGCGATTTTGGCAGCGTTGAGTGCGCCCTTGTTAACGGCTGGCACCGACGATTCCTATCGCCTTTAAGCGGCGATAATCCTGATCCGATTGCACGTTTTCCGCCAAGATGGAAATATCCAGCAATGTGGAAATTTCTTGCATGGTTTGCACAAAAGCGTGTTTTTGCGAGGAACTGTCGATGCCGTTGCCGATGTCGCGGGCCAGGCGGATAAAGTCCGGTTTCAGGCGTTTGACCAATTCCGCCGACATGGATTGGGTTTCGAAGCGCTTTATCATCACCCGGGCGCCCCAAGCATGCACGGTTTCGATGAAGGCCTGATAGGCGTCTATATCCTTGACGACGGCATAAGCCGACAAACTGAACACCAGTTTTTTGGCTTCCGCCGGATTTTGTTTGATCAGTTTTTCCAACCAGAGCCGGAAATCGCTGTTTTTGATGGTACGGGTCGATACGTTGACGGCGATGGCGTGCTCGATGTGATTGTGTTGAATATGATCTAGCGCGATGCGTATCACACCTTTATCCAGGTCGACGATTTTGGCGAATTTTTCGGCAATCGAGATGAATGGACCGATGGCCACCAGGCCGCCTTGTTTATCGTGTACCTGAATGAAAGCCTCTTCCATCAACAGTTCGCCGCTACTGAATGCGGCGATCTGGCCAATATACCAAACCGAGTAACCGTCGTTATCGACGCAATCGAAGACCAAGTCCTTCCAGGTGGCAATATCACGCGCAAAATTATCGCCGGTGCGGATGAAATAACTGTTAGTGCCGATCAGATGCGCTTGTTCATAAGCTTCGTGGGCGGCTTCCAATAAAATTTCGGTGGTCAGCAGCGGATTGAAAGCAACCACGCCAATGTGGGCCAAATCGGTTTTTTGGTAACGTTCGCCTAATTCGCTTACTTCGTTGCTCAAGGTTTTCATCAACCCTTCCAATTGTTCCGAATTCCCAAGCTTCAGCACGAGTGCAAATTCGGCGCCGTAGAATCGATAAGCTTTGCCGGCTTGTGCTCCAGCCAGATCGGCGATTTTTCCCAGGATGGCGGCAAACGCTTGTAAGAATTGATCGATCACGTCGCTGTCGCGCTCTTTGACCAGATCGACCAATCTATCGATTTTAATCAAAACTACAAAAGCATCGGCGTCTTCCAATGCCAAATTCTTCATGTCGGTTTCGAACACGGACTTTTTATACAGCCCGGTCAAGTCATCGCGTAACAGGCTGGCGCCCATTTGATCCAGCTTGCCATGCAACGCTGCTATCGTAGTTTTGATCTTATGCGACATGGTGTTCATTGATGCCGCCACGTTGCGCACTTCGCGGGTCCAGGGCAAGGCTTCGATGCTTTCGAAATGGCCGTCGCTGATCTGCTGAGCCAGTAAATCGATTCTACTTAGCGATGCCAGCGTGACGCGCAATAACAAGGCTAACAAGGCAATGGATAGTAAAAATGCCGCCAGCGAATAATAAAACCCGGATTTGGCTTGTTCATACAGTTTTAAATAGGCATAGCCGGAGTTGACGGTCACGTAGATCACGCCGCTCATGTTCCAGCCCGAGCTGATTTCGCTTTCGGCGGTGGCCGATGTCATGGGCAGCAGTTCGGTAAACCAGTCCGGCACGCCTTCTATGCGTTTGTCGCTGCTGAGGGCTACCAGTTCTTTGTTGTCGGCGTCGACCAGTCTGATCTCCTTGTAATAACCCATATCAAAAATGGCGCTCATCATGGTTTTAATCACCGGGTCGCGGTTATCAACCATGTAAGGGCTAAGCGATAGACCCAGCGAGGTGGCCGTATCTTGGGCGTGGTTTTTTGATTCGCCTTCCAGATAGTCCTTGATGTTGTTGACGCTCAATGCGAAATTGACGCTGAAAATCATCAAAAACAGCGCGGATATCAGGATTAACAATTGTTTGGATAATGACATGAGCTTCAGCTTCCCGTGGCTTCTTGATTGATCATATGCGTCGCGAGTTGTTGTAAGGCGGTACGGATGTTTTCGCGCAGGCGTGGGTCTGTCTCAATTTCATCCAAGGCTTTGTTCATGCATAGCATCCATTGATCGCGCTCCGATTCGCCAATTTGAAACGGAAAGTGTCTGGCGCGCAGCATGGGATGGCCGAATTCTTCGATAAACAAATTGGGGCCGCCCAGCCAGCCGGAGAAGAACTTAAATAATTTGTCTTTGGCGCTTGCCAAGCTGGGGGCATGCATGGCCCGGATGCCCTGGGCTTCCGGCAGAATATCCATGTAAAAGTAGAATCTGTCGACCAGGCTGCGCAACGCATTCTCGCCGCCGATTAACTCGTAGGGGGTGGGGCTCATGTCCTATTTAACCTCGTATGTGCAATTTCTTTAGGTATACTAGCAGACGGTACCGACAATGCCTTGAAACTCCAGGGCCGTTGCGCGGTCATAGCATTACTTGTAACTTTGAGAGGATAACTGATCATGCGTTTAAATACTGCAACTGCTCGTTCGGAAGCCGGCATACTGGCGACCAATAAGGTTTTAAAGAATACTTATTTATTGCTATCGATGACTTTGCTGT
>Ga0160183_104707_pt1 | contig 34924 bp, 35 predicted proteins | sample met14sb_FD_108562 | JGI IMG/M metagenome (GOLD analysis project Ga0160183, IMG submission 108562) | Synthetic bacterial communities of pure cultures from sediment of Lake Washington, USA, under high oxygen condition - MT... | ecosystem: Engineered > Modeled > Simulated communities (microbial... >...
AATCATCCACAAATGATGATGCATTTTTTACATCAGCTTCATTTGCACCTAATTGTTCGCAAACGATTTTTCTTACACGTTGTTCGATGTCAGACATCTAAATACCCCTTTGATTAAAAATTAGCAACCTACATCAGTATAGTTGGGCTAAGTGCGTATTCTAACAAAACTCTAGAATAAAACAAAAAAGCTTTTCAACATTAACGCTGGTTACTGTAACAAAATTGATTATAAAGCGACTCAAGCCAAGCTTAAGCCATGTACATGCCGCCATTTACATGAATAGTCTCACCGGTAATATAGGCTGCATTTGGTGAAGCTAAAAATGCCACTGTTGCTGCAATCTCTTTTACATTACCCAAACGTGCCAACGGCACTCGCTCTAGCATTTTGGTTTTAATGGCTTCTGGCAGTTCAGCGGTCATGTCGGTTTCAATAAAACCAGGCGCTACACAATTAACGGTAATGTTGCGACTGCCAACTTCAGCAGCTAAGGACTTGGTAAAACCGCTCATGCCCGCTTTGGCCGCAGCATAATTGGTTTGCCCCGCGTTGCCCATGTGGCCCACTACGCTTGAAATGCTAATAATCCGGCCGGTGCGCGCTTTCATCATTGGGCGTAAAACCGCTTGGCTCATACGGAAAATGGATTTTAAATTGGTCGAAATCACCGCATCCCAATCATCATCGCCCATACGCATTAATAAAGTATCGCGCGTAATACCGGCGTTGTTCACTAATATTGAAATATCGCCAAATTGTGCCGCAATCTCTTTTAAAACAGATTCTACCTGCGCTGCATCATTTACATCCAAGGCCATACCAACACCTTTGATGCCTGCTTGTTTAAAACTGGCATTGATACTTTCTGCGCCACTAATGCTGGTCGCGGTACCAATCACGGTGGCACCTTGTTGACCAAGTTCTGCTGCAATAGCAGCACCGATACCGCGACTTGCCCCAGTGACCAATGCGACCTGGTCACTTAATATTTGAATGTTTGACATTAAATAAATCCTCTAATTAACTGATTTTAAATAATTAATTATTGTTAACAATAAATTCAGAAATCGCTTCATTTGAAATAAACGCAACACATGGAAGCTCTGCCACAATTCGCTTGGTCAGGCCTGTCAATACTTTTCCTGGGCCACATTCCGCGCTATTACTAATACCTTTAGCAGAAATCGCTTGTACACTTTCTACCCAACGCACAGGGCTGTATAGCTGGCGCACTAACGCTTGCTTGATTTCATCCGCAGCCACATAACTGGCGACATCGGCATTATGTACAACAGGTATTTGTGGTACTTGTACAACTACGTCAGCTAAATATACAGCAAGTTTTTCTGCCGCCGGTTTCATTAAAGCACAGTGCGATGGCACACTGACAGGTAGCGCTAGCGCGCGTTTCGCACCTTTTGCTTTGGCAATTTCCATACCGCGCTCTACTGCAGCTTTATTGCCGGCAATCACCACTTGCCCCGGTGAGTTAAAGTTAACCGCTTCACATACTTCAATTTCAGCCTCATTTTGAGCGGCTTCAACACAAACGGCACGTACAATTTCATCATCCAAACCAAGTATAGCCGCCATCGCACCCACACCTTCAGGTACTGCACCCTGCATCACTTCTGCACGATATTTTACTAAAGGTAAAGCATCTACAAAACTAATTGAGCCTGCGGCAACTAAAGCCGCATATTCACCAAGGCTGTGACCTGCCAGAATACTGGGCAGTGAACCGCCTGCTTGAATATATGCTCGCCAGGTAGCAATGCCTGCGGTTAGCATCAAAGGCTGTGTATGTTGCGTCAGATTTAACAGCTCATTTGGCTCTGTTACCATTGCCCAGAAATCAACACCTAAGATATCAGAAGCTTCTGTAAATGTTTGTTTAATAAAAGGGCTGTCGCCAAACCCGCTCATCATGCCAACGGATTGCGAACCTTGGCCAGGAAAGAGAAATGCAAATTGATTCATATTTTAATTCTTTATTTTCGGTTAAATTAAATACTTAACCCTCGTTTAAGCTCAATATTTTACCGGCTTAATATTTTATAAGTGCCGAACCCCAAGTAAAACCGCCACCAAAAGCTTCCATCAAGATAACATCTCCGCGCTTAATACGTCCATCGCGCACAGCAACGTCTAGCGCTAGGGGAATGGATGCTGCAGAGGTATTGCCATGCTTATCGACCGTTACAACCACTTTATCCATACTCATATCCAGTTTTCTTGCAGTCGCTTGCAAAATCCGAATATTGGCTTGATGCGGCACAAGCCAGTCGATGTCGCTTTTTTGCATGCCGTTTGCAGATAATGTCTCATCTACAATTTGGTCCAGCGTATTCACGGCCATCTTAAATACCGCATTGCCTTCCATTAATACCGTGTCAGGCCCGTTCTCATTGCGTGGCACGTGCAGCATTTTTTCATAGCTACCATCAGCATGTAAATGCGTAGAAATAATACCCATCTCGGATGAGGCTTGCAATATGACGGCACCTGCACCATCCCCCCATAAAATGCAATTACCTCTGTCAGAGTAATCGGTAATACGTGAAAACGTTTCTGCGCCAATAACTAGCGCACATTTTGCACTGCCCGCTTTAATAAAGTTATCAGCCGTTGCCAACGTATATACAAACCCGCTACATACCGCTTGAATATCAAACGCTGGGCAGCCAGAAATGCCTAATTTGCTTTGCACCATCGTCGCAACGCTTGGAAATATCTTATCTGGGGTGGTGGTTGCAATAATAATTAAATCAATGTCACTTGCCTGAATACCCGCACTTGCAATTGCATTTTGCGCAGCAATAAATGCCAAATCACTGGTAGATTCATTTTCCGCAGCAATGTGTCTTTCGCGAATGCCAGTACGGGTAAAAATCCACTCATCGGTGGTATCTACCATTTTTTCTAAATCAGCATTGCTTAAGATTTTTTGCGGCAAATAACTGCCGGTTCCCGTTATTTTTGCATGAATTGGACTTAATTTGGTCATGAGTTAATACCTTAATCTGCCAAATTATTTGCACTTAATGCGCTATTTTGTGGCTGTATGTGTTCAATTTCTAATTGCTCTGTAATGCGTCGCAAAACATTGCTGCGAGCCTCTTCAATCGCTACCTGCAAGGCATAATAAAATGCCAACTCATCGGCACCGCCATGGCTTTTTACCACAATGCCGCGCAAGCCCAAGAAACTGGCGCCATTGTAACGACGTGGATCCAGGCGCTTTTTGAAGGCGTTTAAAACTGGCATTGCCCCAAGTGCCATTAATTTGGTAAGCCAGTTTTTTTTAAATTCCATCGTTAAAAACTTGCCCATCATGTGCGCTAAACCTTCTGTGGTTTTAAGTGAGACATTACCCACAAAACCATCGCACACAACCAAATCAGTTGTGCCTTTAAAGATATCGTCACCTTCAATATTGCCGTAAAAGTTAAGGTGGCTAGCGCGCAATAGCTCAGCCGTCTGCTTAACGACCTCATTACCTTTAATATCTTCGGAGCCAATATTCAGCAAACCAACGGTTGGATTGGATTTATGCTCCACACAGCTAACCAACATGGCGCCCATCACCGCAAACTGTAACAAATGCTCCGGTGTGCAATCGGCATTCGCACCCAGATCCAGCATGTAGGTCTTACCTTTTTCGGAAGGTAATGACGATGCAATCGCCGGTCTATCAATACCAGGCAAAGTCTTCAATACAAAACGCGCAGTCGCCATTAGTGCGCCAGTATTGCCAGCGCTTACACAGGCATTCGCCTCACCACTTTTAACGAGATTAATCGCTACGCGCATGGAAGAATCTTTTTTATTCTTCAGTGCGCTTTGTGGCGACTCATCCATCAACACAACTTCCGTTGTCGGATGTATGCGCAAACGGGGACTGGTGCTGGATTTATGTGCTTTTAATTCAGCTTGAATAACATCTTCCAAGCCAACCAACACAATATTGAGCTGATCATCTTCCTTAAGCGCCTTTAAGGCAGCAGGAACGGTTACGTGAGGGCCATGATCGCCACCCATCGCATCTATCGCAATTGTAATATCCATTAAAGTATTAGAAGTTAAGATGATATGTTTGCCAACGATTTAAGCCGACAAACAGTAATTTAGAGGATGAAACGAAACATGCGCACAAATGCTAAATGTGCAAACGCCGCACTGTTTATAGTACGGCGCATTTGTTCCAGCTATTTGATTAATCACTATAATTTAACTACTAGGGTTTAATCAACAAAACCAGAGAAAGGACTTATTCGCCCTTTGTTGATAACACTTTACGGCCACGATAGTAACCGGTTGGGCTAATGTGATGACGTAAATGTGTTTCACCTGTTGTTGGCTCAACCGCCAATGGTGGATTAACTAAAAAGTCATGTGAACGATGCATGCCACGTTTAGAAGGTGACTTTTTGTTTTGTTGAACTGCCATGATAAAACTCCAGTAAATGCTTTAAGCAAATGTGTTAAATAGCTAATCCAGCATTATAATTTAATTTATATCTCCGTGTAAACAAAAACACACAACACTCATAAACACCAGACGGTGATTCGTTATATTTAGCTCGATTTTTTAGCAAAATCTTTAAGTACCGCAAAAGGATTCGGCTTCTCCCCGCTTTGCTTAATATGTTGTATGCACTCTTGCTGATGCTCTGAAGAATGTACAGGTGCAATGGGGAAAGCGATTAACAACTCATCCTCTACAACTCCCCACACATCCATCTCACGCGAGGCCTCCAACCAATCCAAATCGTCATTTTCATCAAATCCAACTGGCTCGGCCCCGCTGATCAAATAATCAAAACTTAGCTTTAATTGCACATTCATTTCATTCAAGCAACGCTGACAAACCGCGGGCAAGTTTGCATCTATCGTTAAATGCAAACTTGGCAGACTATATTTTTTTGCCGAACCAGCCAATGTATATTGGATATTAACAGGTTGTTGGTGCTCAACCTGCAACACTAAAAGCTCCTTCAGCCTTTGTAGCGCCGTCAATTCCACATCTCCTGAAACGACTTGTTCAGATACAGAAAATTCAAGATTATTTATCAATAATGGTTTCATTGTGGGTGTTAATTTATTCATTTTTTCATCAATCCAGCCATTTTTAGGCCTCGTGCTTATTTTGCAGACAGCACCCGCGTGTTACAATCGCCGAGTTTGTTGCATATCTTTAAGGGTTCAAGTGTTCAAAAAAATTCTTGTTGCTAATCGGGGGGAAATTGCAGTGCGTATTGTACGCGCTTGCTCCGAAATGGGCATTAAATCTGTCGCTATTTATGCCGAGGCTGATCGTCATGCCTTGCATGTTAAAAAAGCCGATGAGGCCTACAACATTGGCACCGACCCAGTTGCCGGCTATTTAAACGCACATAATATTGTTAACGTAGCAGTAGCTGCAGGCTGTGACGCCTTGCATCCTGGCTATGGTTTTTTGTCGGAAAATCCGGAGTTAGCGGAAATTTGTGCGCGTCGCGGCATTAAGTTTATCGGGCCAAGTGCTACAGTTATCCGTCAAATGGGCGACAAAATTCAAGCGCGTAACGCAATGACGAAGGCTGGCATACCTTGCACACCAGGTAGCGACGGCAATCTTGAAAATCTAGAAGAAGCAGTCAAGCTAGCCAATAAAATTGGCTACCCTGTGATGTTAAAGGCCACCAATGGTGGTGGCGGACGCGGGATCAGGCGCTGCGACTCTGAAAAAGAATTACTGAGCAACTATGACCGTGTAATTAGTGAAGCCAGCAAAGCATTTGGCAAGCCAGAAGTATTCTTAGAAAAATGTGTTGTCGCACCGCGCCATATTGAAGTGCAAGTTTTAGCCGATAGCAAAGGTAACGTGATTCATTTATTTGAGCGTGACTGTTCAATTCAACGTCGCAATCAAAAGCTTATTGAAATCGCGCCCTCACCCCAGTTAAGTCAAGCGCAACGTGATTACATTGGCGGATTAGCGGTAAAAGCAGCTAAAGCAGTAGGTTACGAAAATGCAGGTACAGTGGAATTCTTACTGGACTCTAATAATCATTTTTACTTTATGGAAATGAATACCCGCTTGCAGGTTGAGCATACCGTGACCGAAACCATTACTGGTGTGGATATTGTGCAAGCACAAATTCGTATCGCTTATGGTTTGCCCTTGCAATATAAACAATCCGAAATCAGCTTCCGCGGTTTTGCGATGGAATATCGGATTAATGCCGAAGATCCTAAAAACGATTTCTTACCGAGTTTCGGTAAAATAACGCGCTATTACTCACCTGGCGGACCAGGTGTGCGTATGGATGCCGCTATATATACAGGTTATGTGATCCCGCCTTACTACGACTCCATGTGTGCAAAATTAACGGTTTGGGCCTTGGATTGGGAAGGTGTGATTGAGCGCGGTCGCCGTGCGCTAAGTGATATGGAGGTTTATGGCGTTAAAACAACGATTCCCTATTATCAAGAAATCATGAAACATCCTGATTTTAAGAATGCACAATTCAATACCAGTTTTGTAGAAACCCATCCTGAGCTGACTAATTACGCGACCGAGTTACCTCCAGAACTGATTGCAGCAGCAATTTCCGCAGCGATTGCGGCACACGAAGGCATTTAAAAAAAGTATTTAATAGAAGACGATTGATTATGAGCAAAATACAACTTACCGAACTCGTTCTACGTGATGGCCATCAATCCATGATTGCCACACGATTGCGTACTGAAGATATGCTGCCAATTTGTAGCCAATTAGATGCGATTGGCTTTTGGTCGCTGGAAGCTTGGGGCGGCGCAACGTTTGATGCCTGTGTACGCTATTTAAAAGAAGATCCATGGGAACGCTTAACGAAACTGCGTAAAGCATTGCCAAACAGTCAAATTAACATGCTATTGCGTGGCCAAAATTTACTTGGCTATCGTCATTATTCTGATGACGTTGTGCATGCTTTTGTTCAAAAATCTGCGGATAACGGCGTGGATGTATTCCGTATTTTTGATGCGATGAATGACACGCGTAATTTGCGCGAAGCCATTAACGCGGTGAAAAAAGTTAAAAAACATGCCATCGGTACACTTTCTTATACCACCAGCCCAGTGCACGATATTGCTTATTTCGTTGCAATGGCAAAAGAGCTGGAAAGTATGGGTTCAGACAGCATTGGCATTAAAGATATGGCAGGTTTATTAACACCACAAGTTGCTGCAGATTTAGTAAAGGCGCTTAAAGCTGCAGTCAGTTTACCTATTCATGTGCATAGTCATGCCACTTCTGGCTTGGCTAGCATGGTGTTGCTCAAAGGCATTGAAAGTGGTGCTGACATTATTGACACTTGCAACTCATCTTTTTCAGAAGGTGCAAGCCACCCCACCACGGAAAGTATGGTTGCTGCGTTAGCAGGCACTGAATATGACACTGGTTTAGACTTAGCTAAATTACAAGAAATCACTGCTTATTTCCGTGAAACGCGTAAAAAATACTGGCAATTTGAGAGTGATTTTACTGGTGTTGATACACGTGTTTTAGTGAATCAAGTGCCAGGCGGCATGATTTCTAATCTATCAAACCAGCTTAAAGAACAAGGTGCGCTAGATCGTATTGATGAAGTATTGGCTGAAATTCCGCGCGTGCGTGAAGACTTGGGTTATCCGCCATTGGTTACGCCAACCTCACAAATTGTGGGTACGCAAGCTGTATTAAACGTGATGACTGGCTCACGCTATAAGTCTGTCACTAATGAGGTGAAGAATTATTTACTCGGTCAATATGGTCAATCTCCAGCGCCAGTGAATGAAGCAGTGAAACAACAAGCAGTTGGCGATGCGAAAGTCATTACCTGTCGCCCTGCTGATTTGTTAGAGCCTGAGATGGTTAAATTACAGGCAGAAGCTGATCGCATCGCAAAAAGTGAAGAAGATGTTTTAACCTACGCGATGTTCCCAGATATCGGCAAAACTTTTCTGCAGGAACGTAATGCCGGCAGCCTGAAACCTGAAGCACTATTAACCAAAGAGCCGGCTAATACCAGCGCTGCACGCTACGCCCCCAATGAGTTTAATGTGACGCTGCATGGCGAAACTTTCCATATCAAACTGACTGGCAGCGGCCATGAAGGTGAAGATTTACGCCCATTCTACGTATCAGTCGATGGTATTGCGGAAGAAGTGGTTGTTGAAACCTTGAGTGAAATTGAGGTTTCCAGCAACGGCGCAACCAGCAATGGTGCTAAAAGTGTAGACAAAAAGAAAGCCGGCTCAAAAACCGCGAATGGCCGCCCTCGCCCACATCATGCGGGTTGCGTTACAACCGCCATGCCAGGGACTATTGTTGCGGTAAAAGTAGCGGTTGGCGATAAAGTAAAAGCGGGTGATGGTGTTTTAGTGATTGAAGCCATGAAAATGGAAAATGAAATTCAAGCCTCTAAAACGGGCACCGTGGTAGCGGTACATGTTACCAAAGGTGATACGGTTACACCGGATGAATCTCTACTTGAGATTCAACCTGAATAATATTGATAAAGGATGATTTTAAAGCCGATAGTGAGTCAAAGCTATCGGCTTTTATTTTTAATAAAACATAATGAAACAAATACTTATTCTAGCTTCTTCTTCTATTTACAGGCGCGAACTGCTACAAAAGCTGCAAGTGCCTTTTAGTTGCATTTCGCCTAATGTAGATGAAACCATCTTGGAAAATGAAAAGCCGCACGAAACCGCTTTAAGATTAGCGCAAGATAAAGCAAGAAAAATCGGCAGTGAATACCCGCATGCTTTAATCATTGGTTGCGACCAGGTGGCGACTTTGGATGGTGAGCAATTGGGCAAACCTCTCAACCACAGCAATGCCACAAAACAATTAAAGATGATGCGCGGCCGTGAAGTAACTTTTCATAGTGCACTTTGCTTATTTAATGCCGCAACTGGCAATATGCAAGCTGAAGTCGTACCGTATTTGGTGCGTTTTAGACAGTTAACGGATGCACAAATTGAAAACTACTTAGCTAAAGAACAGCCATATCATTGTGCGGGCAGCGCTAAATCTGAAGGTTTAGGCGTTGCGTTAATTGAACGCATGCTGGGCGATGACCCCAACGCGTTGATTGGCTTGCCTTTAATTAAGCTGATTACCATGCTGAATAATGAAGGTGTCAGCGTCATCTAAAGTAGATGCGTTCATTACCCATAATCAGCTATCCATCATCGTTTAGGAGACTCCATATGTTTAAGCGCCGTTCAGTTGTTTTAGCAATCACCAGTATTTTGTCAATGGGAGCATTTGCCTTGGATAATAATGTAGCCAGTATTTCAGATGAGACACAAAGCACACTGAATGATCAACAAAGTGTAGCAGTCACTATTTACAATGGTGATCTGGCACTCGTTAAAGATACGCGTAAAGTTAAATTAAAATCTGGTTTAAATGTGCTGGCACTAAGAGATGTCAGCGCAAGAATCAGCCCTGAAACTGCGTTATTACGCAGCATTAACGCCCCTGATAGCTTAGCTCTATTAGAACAAAATTTTGATTTTGATTTGCTGACACCAGAAAAATTACTCGAAAAATATATAGGAAAAACCGTTGGTTTGGTAAAAATACATCCAACAACAGGCGCAGAAACGGTCGAACAAGCCACTGTATTATCAGCCAATCATGGCGTGGTACTTAAGGTCGGCAATCGCATCGAAACAGGCGTTTCAACCAATCGTATCGTTTACGACGATGTGCCCGCCAATTTGCGCGACAGGCCAACGCTGGTGACGCAGTTCAATAATAAGGGTGCCAATGATCAAACTGTTGAATTAAGTTACTTAACGGGCGGATTGGCCTGGAAAGCAGATTATGTAGCCGAGCTGAATGACAAAGAAAATCAATTGGATTTATCCGGCTGGGTAACATTAACCAATACCAGCGGAACCACATATAAAAACGCCAAGTTGCAATTAGTCGCGGGTGACGTCAACCGCGTGCAGCAATCGCCACGCGCTTTAGGCATGCAAATGCGCAAAAACGATATGATGATGGCAGAAGCCGCTGCGCCAATGGCAGAGGAGTCTTTGCTGGAATATCATTTATATACACTGGATCGTCCAACAACTATCAGCGATAACCAAACTAAACAAGTTGCCTTGCTATCAGCCAGTAATGTGCTGGTAAAAAAAGAACTACTGTTAACTGGCGCAGATTATTACTATCAAGGCCAATACGGTGAAATTGGCAGCAAAATGAAAGTTGGTGTTTTCATTGAGTTTGAAAACAAAGAAACCAGCAAACTGGGCATGCCATTGCCTAAAGGCATATTGCGAGTGTACAAAAAAGACAGCAAAGGCAATGCACAATTTGTCGGTGAAGATAATATCGACCACACACCTAAAAATGAAACCGTGCGTTTAAAATTAGGTGAGGCATTTGATGTAACCGCAGACAAAAAACAAACGGATTTTAAGGTGTTGCCTAAACCTTCAAAAACCAATCAACTATACGAAAGTGCATTTGAGTTAACCCTTAAAAATGCCAAAAAAGAGAAGATTACGGTAACTGTGCAAGAACCGATTAGCGGTGATTGGAAAATATTGAGTGAAAGCCATCCTCACATCAAAGCCAATAGCCATCTAGCTGTATGGAAAATTGAAATACCTGCAGAAGGAAAAACCACCCTCACCTACAGAGTACAAGTGAAGTATTAATAGTTTCTATAGGTTAAATATCTACATTTATATGGTCAATTTCTCTTTTGTCTAAATTCGGCACACTCTACCTCGTTCCTGTCACGCTTGGTGATGACAACATCACCAGCGTTTTGCCGCCTGATGTGGTTTCTATCGTGCAAAAACTCGATGTATTTATTGTAGAAAGTGAAAAGTCTGCACGTCACTTTTTAAGCACGATTAAAACACTGAAACCTGTGCGTGAATTAGTGCTTCATTTGCTTAATGAGCATACCGACGATAAAGACGTTTCGGTATTGCTAAAACCTTTGCTAGCAGGCCAAGACGTCGGTTTAATGAGTGATGCGGGCTGCCCTGGCATTGCAGACCCTGGCGCGAAATTGGTAGCACTTGCACATCAAAAAAATATCAAAGTCATCCCATTTGTTGGGCCAAGTTCTATTTTACTAAGCCTGATGGCTTCGGGCTTAAATGGCCAGCAATTTGCATTTTTAGGTTATTTGCCAGTAGATAAACAAGCGCGCAACTTAAGGCTAAAAGAAATTGAAAAGCGCTCCTTAACCCACAAAGAAACGCAAATTTTTATTGAAACGCCTTACCGCAATCAGCATATGCTGGAAGCTATTTTAAGTACGTGCCATCCCAATACAAAATTGTGTATTGCCTGCAATATCAGTCTAAGTACTGAAATGATTGCAACAAAAACGATTGCAAGCTGGAAGCAATCGCCATTACCCGATTTGCACAAGCGGCCTACCGTATTTTTATTGCTGGCTTAATAGACGTCTTACTGGGGCGTAGCTTTTACGATGAATTGGCGTTACGCCATATTGAGTTAACATTTGTAAATGCAAGGCAGTAGGATAGCCTTTGTGTTTAGCAAAATCATATTGCGGATAAACTGCATCTAGCGCATAACATTCTGCATCGCGTGCGACTTTGGCTAATATAGATGCCGCCGAAATCGCCTGTACTTTACTATCACCTTGAACAATCGCCTCACAGGGCAAGTCAATCTTTGGGCATTTATTGCCATCCACCTGCACCAAGTTTGGCATAATGTTAAATTGCACTTGCATGGCTTCTATTGCACGCTTCATCGCTAACAGACTTGCTTGCAAAATATTGATCTCATCAATTTCTTGCGCAGTACAACTGGCAATTGCCCAAGCGAGCGCTTTAGCTTTAATTTCAGCGCTTAAAAAGTCACGTCTTTTTTCGGATAGTTTCTTAGAGTCGGCTAAACCAATAATGGGTTGATTAATATCCAAAATAACCGCTGCCGCATACACGCCGCCAGCAAGCGGCCCGCGCCCTGCTTCATCAACACCGCAAATAAGATTATTTTCTGCCAATTATTTTAGATAGATGAAAATTACAAGTAACTTAAAATAACGTTAGCTGCTTTTTCTGCAGTATTCTGTTTTAAGCTTAAATGAATTTTAGTGAACTCTTGTTTGATTTCAGCAACATAGGTTGAATCACCTAATAAGCGATGTGCTGCATCCGCTAGCTTTTGAGGTGTCGCATCATCTTGCAACAGCTCTGGTACTAAAAACCTACCGGCTAATATGTTGGGTAACCCAACATAAGGTTGATAGCGCATCCGCTTAAGCATCCACCAGCTTAATGTCGGCATGCGATAAGTAATCACCATGGGACGTTTCAACAAAGCAGCTTCCAGCGTAGCCGTGCCTGAGGCCACAATCACAACATCCGCCGCTTCCATCGCATCGTGCGCATGGCCGAATAACAATTGCAAATCTATATCCATATCAGGATATTCAATATAGGTTTGATGGATGGCATCTTCAAAAATATTGCGTGTTTCACGCGTAATCAATGGAACTAAAAACTGTATTCCTGAAAGCTGTGCATGAGCATGTTTTTGCGTCAGCAAACGTGCAGTTTTGACGAACAATGCCGCATGCTGTTTCACTTCACTTTGACGGCTGCCTGGCAGCATGGCGACCACTAATTTATCATGCTTAATTTTGAGCACTTCACGTGCTGCATGTTGATCAGGTTCCAGTGGTAACTCATCTGCAAGCGGATGCCCCACATAAGTAACAGGCACATTAGCGGCTTCATATAAAGCGGGCTCAAATGGAAATAAAGCCAATACATGCGATACAGCGCGCTTGATTTTACTCATCCGCCCGCCCCGCCATGCCCATATGGATGGGCCAACGTAATGAATGGCTGGAATGCCCTTCTTTTTGAATTTTCGTTCTAACCAAAAGTTAAAATCTGGCGCATCAATACCAATAAAAACAGCAGGTTTTTCAGCTAACAATTGTGCTAATAAGTTTTTACGTAGTTTAAGTAGGCCTCTAAGATGCATAAGTACTTCTACATAACCGCGTACAGATAACTTCTCTAGTGAGAATAATGAGCGAGTGCCCTCACTTATCATTTTTGGCCCTGCAATACCGATAAATGTTAAATCAGGGCGTTTTGCTTTTAAAGCACGGATTAAGTGGCTACCCAATAAATCCCCTGAGGCTTCACCTGCCACGATTGCAATTTTTGACATTTTGGCGGATTAACGGACGATGCCGCGGGTTGAGATTTGCAGAAAATCGGTCAGCATTGCAATTTCCGGACAATCTTTTTGCATATTGGCCAACTCTAATTTAGCTTCTTCAAGCGTTAAACTGTTGCGATATAAAGCTTTATAAGCACGTTTTATTTGCGTGATGCTTTCAGGACTATATCCGCGACGTTTTAAACCTTCAGCATTAATACCATGCGGTTTGGCATCGTAGCCCGCAGCAGTAACGTAAGGTGGAATATCTTTAAATACCACAGACCCAACGGCCGTAATCACATGCGCACCAACCTTACAAAACTGATGAATCAAGGTAAAACCGCCTAAAATGGCATAATCGTGAATATCCACATGGCCAGCCAGCGAGCTGTTGTTGGCCATGATGGTGTTATTACCGATTGTACAATCATGAGCGATATGCACATAAGCCATAATCCAGTTATCGTTGCCGATTTTAGTCACACCTTTATCTTGAATCGTACCGCGATTAAACGTACAAAACTCGCGAATGGTATTGTTATCACCTATTTCCAAGGTAGTCGGCTCATCGCGATATTTCTTATCTTGCGGCTCTTCGCCTAAAGATGAAAATTGAAAAATCTGATTATTCTTACCGATAGTCGTTGGGCCTTTTAGTACGACATGGCTCGCAATACGGGTATCGGCTCCTACTTTTACATGCGCACCAATTGTAGAATAAGCACCAACTGTTACGCTGGAATCAAGTTCAGCTTTTGGATCAATAATAGCGGTTGGATGTATTTTGGCGGACATTGATTAAATTCTAGCTATTTAATTATTTACTTTAACTTAACAAGTTAATTGATTGAATTATATTACTTTTCTATTGCTTTCAAAATGCACATCATATTTGCTTCCGCCACAACTGTGCCATCTACGGTAGCAATACCAGTGTACTTCCAAATACCTTTTAAAATACGATCAATCTTGACGTTCAAAATAATTTGATCACCTGGTGAAACGGGTTTTTTAAAGCGCGCGCTATCAATACCGGCGAAATAATAGACTGAATCATCAGTAGGCTTGGTACCCATTGTCTTAAAAGAAAGGACTGCCGCAGCTTGTGCCATCGCTTCGACAATCAATACACCGGGCATTACAGGATGATAAGGAAAATGTCCTGGAAAAAAATGGCTCATTCACAGTCACATTTTTCAATGCAGTAATTTCTTTTCCTACTTCCATTGAAAGTACGCGATCAATTAATACAAAAGGATAACGATGCGGTAAGTGATCGAGAATCTCATGAATATCCATACTATTTGTAGCGTTATTATTTGTTGCGTTATCTGCCATATCGTTCTCTATTTTTGACTTTGAGAAGTTAATTTTTCAATCGCTTCTTCTAAGGTCTTTATTTTATCCGTTAATTGACTTAAATGGCGAATATTCGCTGCTGTTTTAAGCCAAACATCATGCTCTTGAAACGGCATTAATGCAGTATAGGTTCCAGCTTTATGAATTGAGCGCATAATCATGCTACCAGGTGAAATGGTAACGCCATCAGTAATGGTCAAATGACCTAATATCATGGCCGCACCGCCAATCCTGCAGTGCTTGCCAATCACAGCACTGCCTGCAATACCGACACAGCCAGCAACGACCGTATGCGCTCCAATGCGGCAGTTATGGGCGATTTGAATTAAGTTATCGAGCTTAACACCCTCTTCTATGATGGTATCGTCAATTGCACCGCGATCAATCGTTGTATTAGCGCCGATATCGACATGATCGTGAATTACCACGCAACCTATCTGTGGGATTTTTACCCAGTATTTATTTTTATCCGGACCAGTTTCTTCGGCATAGCCAAAACCATCATTGCCGATGATACAGCCAGAAAATAAATGGCAGTTTTTGCCTATGTACGAACCATGTTTAATGGTGACATTTGCTTCCAATATAGTGTTGTCACTAATGGTTGCATTGCGTTCAACAACACAACCTGCGCCAATCGTCACGTGACTCCCAATATTGACATTCGCCTGTAAAACAACATTTGCGCCTATGCTGCAGTCTTCTGGTAATTTAATCGACTCATCTATTACAGCAGTGGCATGCACACCTGTAATTGCAACGTTGTCAGGGTTTAATAGCTGGGATAATTTGGCAAAATAGGCGTAAGGGTTATCAGTGATGATTTTAGGCAATTCAGTCAGATCAGCATGCTCTGGCTTAATAATAACGGCACTTGCAGCCGTATTATTTAATTGAGTTGCATACTTAGTTTCATTGAAAAAACTAATCGCTCCAGCTTGTGCAAAAGCTAAAGATCCGACGCGAGCAATTACGATGTTAGGGTCACCTGAAACTAGTCCGCCCAATTGATAGACGATTTGTTGTAGCGTTAAATTGGTGCTCATAAGAAGTGTTTACAAAAAACTAAGCGCATAAGCAATCAACGATGCAGTTTACGCGCTTGGTTTCTAATCTATTTCTTACCCAAAAGCTTTAATACTTTATCAGTAATATCAATTTTTTTACTGGCATAAGCCACGCCACCATAAACGACTAAATCATAACCATCGGTTTCAGAAACCGTTTGCACTGCCTTATTGATGCGGTCCTGCAAAACCGAAAGCTCTTCATTTTTACGTAAATTAATGTCTTCACGTAATTCGCGTTGCTTGCGCTGGAATTCAATTTTAAGATTTGAAACATCGCGCTCTTTATTGCGGCGATCGGACTCAGAAAGCGTTACGCTTTCTTTATCTAAAGTGGTTTCAATATCACGGATTTGCTTTTGGGTGCGCTCAAGCTCTTGTGAGCGAGGACTAAACTCACGTTCTAATTTTTTGCCGCTTTCAGCAGTCTGTGGCGCTTCCTGCAAGATTTTATCTACTTGAACATAGCCGATTTTAAGCTCTGCCGCCATCGAGTTTGTACCAACGCTGGCCATTAAAGTAAAGAAACTAGCCGTTAGTAAAGTTTTCAACGTTTGATTCAATTCCAATCTCCTTACATCATGAGCGCAATTGCTCATGAGCCTATTCTACTATTAAAACTGCTGACCAAGTTGGAACTGCAGTGTTTGAGTTTGATCACCATCTTTAGCATTAAGCGGTTTTGCAAGTACCAATTTTAGCGGGCCGAATGGTGAGAACCAACTGATACCTACACCTGTTGAGTACCTTAACTCACCCAAACTCAATGGGTCACCTTTAGCGTAAACACTACCTGTATCAACAAAAGCACTTAAGCGGAATTGGGATGAATTTTTAAGTAATGGTACAGGAATAAATACTTCCGCATTACCCACTATTCGGCGTGTACCACCCACCGCAAAATCCTGGCCGGTAGTTGGATCGTAATCGCGCGGACCAATTGCACCATTGTCAAAACCACGCACTGAGTTCACACCACCAACATAGAAGTTTTTAAAGAACGGATAAGCCTTACCACCATAACTATCGGCATAACCTAATTCGCCATTCAACATAACCGTTACATCTTTAAATACATCTTTGTACCAAGCATGTTTATATTCCAATTTGTAATACTGCAAATCCAGGCCTGGCACTGTCGTTTCCGCAGTCAGTCTTTGCAAAACGCCTCTATTGGGGAACAAGGTGTTATCGCGCGAGTCATGCGTCCAGCCTAATGCCAACTGCAAGGAGTTACTATTACAACCGCTGGTATTGCCGCAAAAATCCAGATATTGCTTAGGGCTATTATCTGACAATTCAATCTTGGTAATGTCAGCAGTGAGGCCTGCACTAAGGAAATCTTTTTCACTTAGCGGCAAACCAAATCGCACGCCCGCACCATATGAGGAGCTATTATAAGTACCAATATCCAAAGAACGTGTATTAACATCGCGTCTGTACACATCAAAACCACGACTCACGCCATCTGGCGTAAAGTAAGGGTCGGTGTAAGAGAGTGAGTAGGTTGTATTCACTTTACCCGTATTGACTTGTGCAGAAACTCGGTTGCCAGTACCCAGGAAGTTTTGCTGGTTGACAGTAACACCTAAAACAACACCCTCACTACTGGACAAGCCCGCACCAAATTGCACGCTGCCCGTCGATCTTTCGGTAACATTAAGATTAAGGTCTACTTGGTCTGAAGTGCCCGGGACTGCAGGCGTTTCAATATCAACACTCTCAAAGTACTGTAAACGCTCTAAACGCACTTTAGAACGATCAATCTTATCGCCTGCATACCAGGCTGATTCCAGTTGACGCATTTCGCGACGCAATACAGAGTCGCGTGTACGCGTATTGCCAGTTAAATTAATACGGCGCACATAAACGCGTTTGCCAGGATCAACAAAAAAGGTAAATGCAGCAGTATGATTTTCTTTGTTAATCTCAGGAATTGCATTCACGTTTGAAAACGCATAACCTTCATTGCTTAATCGATCACTGATAGCCTTACTGGATTCAGTAATTAACTGGCGATTAAACGTATCATCTTTTGCTATTTTAATCAGCGGCTTAAGGTCTGTTTCAGGCACTTGTAACTCACCTGCCAGCTTCACATCACTAATCGTATATTTTTCACCTTCAGTGATGTTAACCGTAATGTAAATATCCTGTTTATCAGGTGAAATCGACACTTGAGTAGAATCAATTGAGAACTCTAAATAACCTTGATTCATGTAAAACGACTTCAAGGTCTCTAAATCAGCTGTCAACTTTTGTTTAGAATACTGATCGTCTTTATTCCACCAACTCATCCAATTCGGCGTTGTCAGCAGAAATTCGGCGCGCAAATCTTCCGTGGTGAAAACATTGTTGCCAACGATATTAATATCGCGAATTTTCGCAACAACGCCTTCTTCGATTTCAAATTTAACAGCTACGCGATTACGCTCGAGCGGGCTGACAACTGCTTTAACCGTTGCGCTATATTTACCTTGTGATAAATATTGACGTTTAATTTCTTGCTCGGCACGGTCCAGTTGCGACTTATCAAAAATCAGACCTTCCGATATACCGATTTGCTTAAGCCCTTCAGTCATCTTGTCAGATGGAAATGACTTGTTACCTGTAAATTCAATTTTAGCAATAGCAGAACGCTCTTGCACGGTAACAACCAGAACTTCACCTTCTGCTTCAATGCGCACATCTTTAAAAAAAAACCTGTGTTGTAGAGTGATTTGATTGCCTGTGTGGCCTTTTCATCACTCATCACATCCCCCACTTGCACAGGCAGGTAATTAAAGATAGTGCCTGCTTCAGTACGTTGCAAACCTTCTACACGAATATCCTTTACGACAAAAGGTTCAAGCGCCAAAACATGCTGGCTGAAAAGTGTGAAAACGATAGCGGGGATATGGCGGATTTTAAACAAATGATTAACCCGAATTAAAATGTAGTGAATAGTCGACTAAAGTCATTAAAAATGGCAATAGTCATAAGCAAGCCTAGTAACACAAACCCTATTTTTTTGCCCAACCAGCATTGTTTGATCTGACACTGGTGAACCCTTTAATATTTCAGCGATATAATACATCAAATGGCCGCCATCTAACACAGGTATTGGCAAAAGGTTAAGCACGCCGATACTAATACTAACCAATGCAAGAAAACTAAGAAAGGTATTCAGTCCTAAACTTGCACTCTCGCCCGCAAATGTTGCAATGGTGACCGGTCCGCTAATGCCTTTGATAGAAATCTGCCCTGTAATCATTCTGCCTAACATTTTCAAACTGAATATTGCAGTATCCCATGTTTTTAAAATAGCTTTTTGTAAGCTTTGTAACGGAGAGTACTGTAATTCAATTAAAAATTCGTCTAACGTTTTTTGATCTAACTTAACACTGGCGCCCAATCGACCAAAAGACTGGTTGTTTTCCGTCACCCGTTCTGGGACAACTGCAATAGTACGCAGTTCTTGTGCTCGCTCAATTTTTATTTGCAAGACTTTATTAGGGCTAGCTTTAACCTTGGCTACCACACTTTCCCAGTCACGCATATCGACGTCATTAATACTTAAAATTTTGTCGTCGGATCTGAAGTTAGCTTTTTCAGCCGCACTATTCGGTAATATTTCACCAATTACCGCTGGGATATTGGGCTTAAACATACCCAAGCCAACTTTTTCTAGAATATCGACTTCAGGGTCGCTATTAACCCCACTAAAACTAAGCGTATGTACATGCAATACGTTGTCAGTACTTAACGCCTCTATTGTCACATTTTTATTTTCTAACGATTGCTCCAGTAATATCCAGCGCGCATCTGTCCATGTTTTAACAGGGCTGCCTGCTATTGACTGGATCACTTCCCCTTTTTTCAAGCTGGCAGAAGCGGCTAAACTATTTTTGACAACATCTCCGACAATCGGGCGCATGCCTGTCACACCTTGCATAAACAAAAGCCAATATAAAAAGATAGCCAGCAACAGATTGGCAATCGGGCCTGCCGATACAATTGCAATGCGCTTCCAGACATTCTGGCGATTAAATGCACGCTGCAACTCGGCTTCTGAATAGCTGGCTGGCGTTACATCTAAGTTTTGCTCGCGTTCAGCTTTCAACTCTCTTTCATCTAGCATTTTGACAAAGCCACCCAACGGTATTGCGGCTAACACGAATTCGGTTTTATCTTTGCCAAAAGTTTTTTTCCACAATGGTTTGCCAAAACCCACAGAAAAACGCAGTACTTTTACATTGCACCAGCGTGCCACCTGAAAATGGCCATACTCGTGAATCGTGACCAATAGTCCAATAGTCACGATGAATGCGATTAATGTCATCATGCGCTTAATGCCTGTTTATGCATATTTTTTGCAAAGCTACTTTTTGAAATGGCGCTTTGTGCAAAATCCCTTGCTTCATTATCAATATCAATCAATTGGGTTAAGGACGAAACTGGTTCCGCCTGAATCGAAGCAAGCGCGCTTTCAATCAATGCAGGAATATTTAGGAAGTGGATATCATTGTTTAAAAATGCGGCTACCGCTACTTCGTTAACGGCATTCAATATGGCTGGCGCAGTGCCACCTAATTTCAAAGCATCGTAAGCCAATTGCAAACACGGGAAGCGCTTGGTATCTGGTGCTTCAAATTCTAATTTTGCAATTTCCAACAGATTAAGTGAAGCGACCCCAGACGCAATACGATTCGGATAGCCCAAGGCATAGGCAATCGGTGTGCGCATGTCAGGATTACCCAATTGCGCCAATACACTGCCATCAATATATTCCACCATCGAATGAATAACACTTTGCGGGTGTACAACGACATCTATTTGTTCGAGCGCAGCATTAAATAACCAATGCGCCTCAATCACTTCTAAGCCTTTATTCATCAGGGTTGCAGAGTCAATCGTGATTTTTGTCCCCATCACCCAATTAGGATGTTTAAGTGCCTGTGCAGGTGTAACTGCTGCCAATTGTACTGATGAATATTGTCTAAATGGCCCGCCAGATGCAGTTAAGATGATTTTACGTACACCGCCGTCGCTAAGATGAGCCAGCTGCTGTGGTGGCATCACTTGAAATATGGCGTTATGCTCACTATCAATGGGCAATAAAGTTGCTCCGCCAGCTTTAACCGCTTGCATAAACAAGCTGCCCGCCATTACTAAGGTTTCTTTATTAGCCAATAAGATGCGCTTGCCTGCATGTGCTGCAGCCATTGCTGGTTTTAAACCAGCTGCACCAACAATCGCTGCCATCACAATATCCACTGCATCATCACTGGCAATTTGTTCTAAACCTGCCATGCCAGAAATCACTTCGGTTTTGCTGTTAATGGCTTGCAGTTTTGAACGTAAATCCAATGCGGATTTTTCATTCAATAACACAGCGATTTTGGGTTGAAATTGCACGCATTGCTTCAGCATGACTTCAACATTTGAATTGGCGGCCAAGGCATAAACCTGATATTGATCCGCATGTTGCGCGATTACATCCAGCGTTTGCAAACCAATCGTGCCGGTACTGCCTAATACAGTCACATTTTGCATAGCTGCGTTTTTAATGGTTTGATTTTGCAATTTAGGCAGCCAAATTAAAATAATGGTATAAATAAATCATTAATATTGCGATAGGCAAGCTGGGAATAATGCCGTCAATGCGATCCAGAATTCCACCATGCCCCGGCAATAAACTGCCGCTATCTTTCAACATAGCTTGACGTTTTATCATGGATTCAAACAAATCGCCAGCAACGCCTAATATGGTAGTAATCCATAACGCAGGAAAAACAGCCAATTGTTTAAAACCAAAACCGAAGTATAAAACCGCACCAAACAAAGAGACAGCAATCAATGCGCCTGCTACACCTTCCCAAGTTTTACCCGGGCTAATGGTCGGTGCTAACTTATGTTTACCAAAGTTTTTACCTGCAAAATAAGCAGCGGTATCTGCAATCCAAATCGTCGCCAACAACACCAATAACAGCCAGGGGTCTGCGCCTTTTGCACAAATCAAAGCCAGCCAAAGTGATGTAATTAATAATAAACCCAACATCGCCATGACAAACTTACTATTGATTAAGCATTTAGTCTTGAACCAAAATGGCACCACAAATAGCCAAAATAGCGCAGCTATAAAAAACACGATGAGTGATTTTAAGAAGAACAGATGAAAACCATATTGCGTTATTAGCGATACGATGACCAGCCCAGCAAAGCCCGCTATAAGCAAATACAGGCTGTTTTGTAACGCAGTAAGCTTAATCATACTGCCCCACTCATGCAATGCCAGCAAAGAAATGGCCAGCATACAGTAAGCCCACAGCGTATTACTCAGCATAAAAAGTGCAGGGATAAAAACAGCCACTAATAGGCAGGCGGTAATAATACGGGTTTTGAGCATAATTTAAACTAATTGACTACAGTGAGTTGCTCACTGGTGCGACCAAAACGGCGCTCTCGTTGTCGATACGATTGTATGGCGTCATTAAACGCTTTCGCATCAAAATCTGGCCATAGCGTATCAGTAAAGTAAAACTCTGTATAAGCCAGCTGCCATAACAGAAAATTACTCACACGTTTTTCGCCGCCTGTGCGAATAAATAAATCTGGCTCAGTCGCGTAATGCATGGATAGATAAGGCGATATATCCTCTTCTGTATACTGGCCTGCTTTTTGTGGCAACGCATTCGTCATGCGATTGGTCGCCTGCAAAATATCCCAGCGCCCGCCGTAATTGGCCGCAATCGTTAAGGTTAAGCCCGTATTATTGGCCGTTAATTGTTCAGAAGCTTCCATTTGTGCAATTAACTCCGCATTAAAACGACTGCGGTCACCAATCAAAATCAAACGAATATTGTTATCGTGCAGCTTAACGACCTCGCGTTTTAGCGCATCCATAAACAGGCCCATTAAAAATGAAACCTCATCATCTGGTCTGCGCCAATTTTCACTGCTGAATGCAAACAGGGTTAAAAACTTAACATTCATTAGTGCGCATTGTTTAACAACCTCGCGCACCGTTTCCACACCACGTTTATGCCCCGCAATACGCGGCAAAAAACGTTTGCGCGCCCAACGCCCATTGCCATCCATAATCACAGCAATATGATTGGGGATTTCACCTGAATCAGGAATCGTTTGCGTAGAACTAGAAAAAAACTTCAATGATTAACCCTTAAAATGAGCCTAAAAATTAAACGGCCATCAAATCAGCTTCTTTAACTTGCAGCAACTTATCAACCTCAATCACGGCTTTATCCGTCATTTTTTGCACTTCATCTTGTGCACGGCGCTCGTCATCTTCACTGATTTCTTTATCTTTTAATAGTTTTTTCAACGCATCATTGGCATCGCGACGCACATTACGAATCGCTACTTTCGCGCCTTCACCTTCTGTACGCACAACTTTGGTTAAGTCGCGACGACGCTCTTCTGTCAACATTGGCATCGGCACGCGAATCAAATCACCATTCGTGGCAGGATTCAACCCTAAGTCACAGTCACGGATGGCTTTTTCTACTTTACCAATCATGTTTTTTTCATATGGCTGCACGTTAATCGTACGCGCATCACCCAAATTCACGTTTGCGACTTGGTTAACAGCCACCATTGAGCCGTAATATTCCACCATCACATGATCCAACAAGCCGGTATGCGCACGACCTGTACGTATTTTAGCCAAGTCATTTTTTAAGGACTCCAATGACTTCTGCATTTTTACATCAGCTATTTTTTTAATCTCTTCCAACATATACCTCTCCAACTTACTTTTTATTCAATTACATTATTGAGCTTAAAACAGTATTCTAAGCGACAATCACTCGTGTACCTTCATTTTCACCCAGCACCACACGCATTAACGCACCCGGCTTAAAAATACTGAATACAGAAATCGGTAACTTTTGATCGCGACATAAGGTTAATGCTGTAGCATCCATTACTTTTAAATCTTTTATGATTGCTTCATCAAAAGTCACTGTTTCATAACGTGTCGCGTTTGGATTCTTTTTCGGGTCATCTGTATAGATACCATCGACTTTAGTGGCTTTTAATACAATTTCAGCATTAATTTCCATGCCACGCAAAGCAGCTGCGGTATCTGTCGTAAAAAACGGATTGCCGGTTCCTGCGCCGAAAATTACCACACGACCTTCTTCCAAATAACGGATTGCTTTACCACGAATATAAGGCTCGGCTACTTGTTCAATATTCAGCGCACTTTGCACACGTGCTTTTATCCCAATGTGTTTCATGGCATCTTGCAAGGCTAATGCGTTCATCACAGTCGCCAGCATACCCATATAATCCGCAGTCGCTCTATCCATGCCTGCCGCAGCAGGCGCTACACCACGAAAAATATTGCCGCCGCCAATGACCACGCCCACCTCGACGCCCAAATCGACAATTTCTTTGATTTGAGCAACGATATCATCAATAGTAGCGCGGTTAATACCATAAGCATCATCGCCCATCAATGCCTCGCCAGAAAGTTTAAGTAGTATGCGTTTGTAGGCTGGTTTTGCCATGGTTTACCCTGTTTTAATATTTCGATTATTTAATCACAAACCCTATGATTTTACTAAGCTTTCAGATATTTTTGCTTTAGTTTTTATAAGCTTTAACATAGTTTTATGCAGACTCGCGCCGCTTAAGGCCAACTTAAGGCGATATCACCGAAAAATTGGCGAAAAAAAAGTGAGCTCGGCGACAAGCCAAGCCCACTTTTTTCTTTAAACTATTTTAAACTTTAGCGGCTGCGGCAACTTCTGCAGCATAATCAACCACTACTTTTTCAATGCCTTCACCAACGGTAAACATCGTAAATGATGCTACTGATGCATTTTTTGATTTTAATAGTTGTTCAATCGTTAACTTGTCATCTTTAACAAAAACCTGATTTAACAAAGTTACTTCTTTCAAGAATTTTTGCACAGTACCATCAGCGATTTTTTCCAACATTGCTTCAGGCTTACCAGCTTCCTTAGCCTTTTCAATGGCGACGCGACGCTCAGCTTCAATCAAGCTGGCATCAATGCCAGAGGCATCTAATGATTTTGGTTTAGCTGCAGCGATATGCATCGCGATGTCTTTTGCTAACTCGTCATCACCACCAACCACATCCACCAACACGCCAATTTTGCTGCCATGAATATAGCTAGCTAATTTACCTTGAACCGTTGGGCGCACAAAACGACGTGGCGTAATGTTTTCGCCAATTTTACCAACCAATTGCGCACGCGTTTCTTCAACTGTTGCGCCGCGCATTGCAAGTACACTAACCGCATCAATGTCAGTTGCATTGCTATTAGATACAATCGTCGCCAACTCGCCTACGAAGCTCAAAAAATCTTCATTTTTTGCACAGAAGTCAGTTTCAGAGTTAACTTCAACCATTGCGCCAGATTTACCATCAGCAGAAATCGCAACGCCCACCGTACCTTCAGCAGCAACGCGACCAGCAGCTTTGCTAGCTTTGTTACCAAAACGTACGCGCAAGATTTCTTCTGCACGTGTCATATCGCCTTCAGCTTCAGTTAGTGCTTTTTTACAGTCCATCATTGGCGCATCTGTGCGCTCACGTAATTCTTTTACCATGCTTGCGGTAATTTCAGCCATTTTTAGCTCCTAAACGTAATATTTTTAATTAAGTATTTTGATATTTTATAAATAGAAAAAGGGGCTATTCGCCCCTTTTTATTTCAATGCATTATTCCGCAGTAGCAACTTCTGCTGTTTCTTCCTGTGCAGATTTTACAATTTCAGTAATCGCATTTTCACGGCCTTCTAAAACCGCATCTGCCATACCACGAGCATACAAACGGATTGCACGGCTAGAGTCATCATTACCAGGAATCACATAAGCTACGCCATCTGGTGAGTTATTTGTATCTACAACACCAATTACCGGGATGCCTAATTTAGCCGCTTCAGTAATTGCACCGCTTTCATGACCAACGTCGATGATGAAAATCGCATCTGGCAAGCCACCCATATCTTTAATGCCACCGATTGAGCGTTGTAATTTTTCAATTTCGCGTTTGTAACCTAACGCTTCTTTTTTTGCCGAATTTATCTAAGCTGCCATCTAACAACATCGCTTCAAAGTCGTGTAGACGTTTGATTGATTGTTTAACTGTTTTAAAGTTAGTCAGCATGCCGCCTAACCAACGGTGATTTACATAAGCACAACCAGCGCGGGCTGCTTCTTCTTTAACAATATCGCGTGCTTGACGTTTTGTACCAACAAACAAGATACGACCTTTATTCGCCGCCAATGTACGTGTGTATTTCATCGCCTCTTCAAATAGCGGCAATGTTTTTTCAAGGTTAACAATATGAATTTTGTTGCGGTCACCAAAAATGTACTCTGCCATTTTCGGGTTCCAATAACGGGTTTGGTGGCCAAAGTGAACACCGGCCTCAAGCATTTGACGCATAGTAACTGACATTTTATTACTCCATGTAAAGGGTTAACATTACATTCATCCACAATATTTGAACCTTGTTCAAACACCCTGTACGGGACGATGCATTGATTTAAATTAACTTGAGTTAGCCAGATCGCTAATCAAGTGGCGTGCATTATAGCTAAAAATTGATTTGAATTCAATCGCAATTCAGTGTTTGTAAGGGCTTATCGGCTTCCCGACAAGTTTTAGTGCATGAACACTTGGTAATTTCGACAAAAACAGCGTAAATCTTAATTTAGTTATCAAGGCTACGCCATAGCATCCATACCATCTCCGCTATGATAAAATGGGCAATTAATTTACTACTGCTTTTGAATATTATGCCAATTACCATTAATAATACTGACGATATCGCAAAAATGCGCATCGCAGGTAAATTAGCATCTGAAGTGCTGGATTACATCACGCCTTTTGTAGTGCATGGCGTAACGACTGAAAAGCTGGATCAGCTTTGCCATGATTACATTGTGAATGTGCAACAGGCCATCCCTGCACCGCTTAATTATGCGCCAGATGGTCATACGCCCTACCCCAAATCGATTTGCACATCGGTGAATCATGTGATTTGTCATGGCGTGCCAGGCGAAAAAGTGCTTAAAAATGGCGACACCGTGAATATCGACATCACCGTGATTAAAGATGGTTACCACGGCGACACTTCGCGCATGTTTCATGTTGGCGAAGTCTCCATTCAAGCCAAGCGTTTATCTGATCTGACTTATCAAGCCATGTGGCTGGGTATTAATAAGGTAAAACCGGATGCGACTTTGGGCGATATTGGATATGCCATTCAAAGCTTTGCAGAAAAAAATGGCTTTAGCGTAGTACGTGAGTTTTGTGGTCACGGCATTGGCAAAAAATTTCATGAGGACCCCCAAATTTTGCATTACGGCAAACCAGGCGCCGGTTTAAAATTGCGAGCCGGCATGATTTTCACCATAGAACCCATGATTAATGCAGGCAAGCGCGATATTAAACAAATGCCGGACGGCTGGACAATTGTGACTAAAGACCGCAGTTTGTCGGCGCAGTGGGAACATACCGTACTGGTAACTGAAACGGGTTTTGAAGTGTTGACATTGTCAGCTGGCACACCTGCTACACCTGTTTTTGCTTAATAGCTAATGGCGCCTCAAAAAAATCAATCAAAAAAAACCATTCAAACATGGCGCGATGCTTTAAAAGTGCAGCAAAATGCATTGGAAACTGCATTTTATCAGCATAAAAATACCGCATTACTACTAAAACAACAATCGTTGTTAATCGATCAGCTGTTAAAAAAAATATGGCTCGAAACCAATATTAATGCTGATACCTGTTTAATTGCGGTTGGCGGTTACGGCCGCCAACTACTATTTCCATATTCCGACATTGATTTGCTGATCTTATTGCCTGATGCCGCCCCGCAAGCACTTAGCCAAGAAGTTGAATCATTAATTGGCTTATTATGGGATATCGGTTTAAATGTAGGTCACAGCGTGCGCACATTGCAAGAATGTGTAGATGAAGCGGCAAATGATGTGACGGTGCAAACTAACCTATCTGAAGCGCGCTTACTGTGTGGTAAAAAAAGGGATTATCAAGTATTTTTGAAAGCTCTTGATAACACCATGCATCCAGCAAGTTATTTTGCGGCAAAGTTTAAAGAGCAAGATAATCGTCATGCCAAATTCAACGATACCACTTACAACCTGGAACCTAATATCAAAGAAAGCCCTGGTGGCTTGCGCGATTTGCATATGATTTTATGGCTGGCACAAAGCCAGAATCTCGGTAAAAACTGGGCTAGCTTAGCCAGAAACAATATCATTTCCATGCCAGAAGTGCGCCAAATTAAGCGCCATGAACGCAATTTACAAAACCTGCGCATTCGCTTGCACTACCTAGCCAAACGACGTGAAGATAGATTATTGTTTGATTTTCAAAATACGTTGGCGAGCGATTTGGGCTATGTGAATACACTACGCAAACGTGCTAGCGAACAGTTGATGCAAAGCTATTACACCAGTGCAAAATTCATCAACTTAATCAATGAGATACTGCTTAAAACGTTTCGATTAAGCTTAAATCAGACCAAACCTAAGATCATGCCGATTAATGCACGGTTTGAAGCACACGATGATTTGCTGGAAATTAAAACCGCAAATGTGTTGCAACAGCAGCCAAACGCCATTCTAGAGGGCTTTTTACTCTTACAGAAGCACCCGCAACTCACCGGCATGAGCGCGAATTTAATTCGCGAATTGCAGCGGGTTAAAAAAATAGTCAACCACGACTTTCGCCAATCTAAAGAAAATAAAAACACATTTTTAGCTATTTTATCGCAGGCAGATGGCGTTAATCATAGCTTACGGCGCATGAATCGCTATGGCATTCTAGGTCAATACATTCCCGCCTTCGGCAAAATTGTTGGTCAAATGCAGCATGATTTGTTCCATGTATACACCGTGGATGAGCACATTCTAAATGTATTAGCCAATTTGCGGCGCTATGCAAAACATGATCTCAAGCATGAGTTCCCGCTATGTAGCGAGTTGTTCTCAAATTTCGAAAAACCTTATCTACTCTATCTTGCAGCACTATTTCATGACATCGCAAAAGGTCGTAATGGCGATCATTCCAGTTTAGGCACAATCGATGCCAGACGTTTTTGTAAGTTACATGGCTTAGCAAAAGAGGAAGTTGACCTGGTTGCCTGGCTGGTTGACGCGCACCTTAAAATGTCCAGCACAGCACAAAAATCGGACCTATCCGACCCTGAAGTGATTCAACAGTTTGCAAATCTAGTGAAGACAGAAAAACGCTTGATTGCCTTATATTTGTTAACAGTCGCAGATATTCGCGGCACCAGCCCAGTGGTATGGAATGCTTGGAAAGCCAGATTATTAGAGAGCTTGTTTTATGCCACTCGCAGCGTATTAAAAAACGTCGATTTCAGCAAACAAAAAATAGTTGAATCGCGCCAGCAAGAAGCAGCAGAAAAGCTGACGCAATATGGACTTAAACCAGAGTCTTATCTGAAATTGTGGGAAAACACAGGCGTAGATTATTTTGTGCGTTTTGAATCCGATGAAATTGCTTGGCAAAGTCGATTGTTAACACCGCACGTATTTGCCGAAAAGCCCATTGTTCGCGCCCGTTTAGGCCCAAATGGCGACGGAATACAGGTGATGATCTACACACGCAATCAAGATGACTTATTTGCGCGCATCTGTAACTTTTTTGATCGCATGGCTTATAACATCGTGCAAGCCAAGATTTATACAACCAATCATGGCTATGCGCTAAATAACTTTATTATTTTAGATCAATCATATAAGTCGGTTAGTTATAGTGGATTATTAAAATTTATAGAAACTCAACTCACAATAAAAATCAGTAGCTCTGGTCCATTGGAATCGCCACTACAAGGCCGAATAAGCCGTCAAGTAAAATACATGTCGATTCAACCACAGATTAAATTAACAGCTGAAACGCAAGGCATTAACCATACTTTGGAAATTGTTGCTGGTGACAGGCCTGGTTTATTGGCAAAAATAGCCAATATATTTTTGCAGCAAGCGGTCGATTTGCATAACGCAAAAATTAATACTTTGGGAAACCGTGCAGAAGATAGCTTTTTGATTTCCGCCAAACACAACCAACCGCTGAATCCGATTCAAATTGAGCAGCTCACACAAAACTTAAGCAAGTTATAGCTTAAAACAAATCACATTGATGATAAGTGCTGAATATTGAAAGAATGCACTCAAAAAACAAAAAAAGCCGAGCTCTTTTTTAATTAGATATCGGCTTTTAATTTAACCTAACAAACTTAAAATCAAGTAGTTAGATCACAAAATTCATTTAAATTATGAATGTTTGTAATGTTTTTTCAATTGTTTAACAACTTCTTATTGTGATTTCATGCCTTTTGGGAAAACAACAAAATCACCTGCTTTAATTACCACTTTTTCGCCGCCTTGTGGTGTTACATGGATTTCGCCTTCTAGCAGATAAGCACTTTCTGTCATACCGAAATCTAATGGGAATTTAGAAACTTCTTTCTCCCAGATAGACCAGCTAGCTACGCCTAGTTCTTTCAATTTCTCTTCTGATGGGTTGTGGTCAATAATGATTTGGCTCATGTTTAATCCTTAAAATAAATTGTGAATAAATAATAGAAATGGGTTATTAAAAACAAATTCTGCTTAAACCAGTCGCTCGAAATATTCGGCGACAGATGAAATATTGAAGCAAGATAAGCAATACGAAAGTGCATAATTTTAACGGATAAACGACTTTATTGATACACCCTATTGCCTACACGACACCCAACAACCAAGTAAAATGGACTAATTGCGCTCGTTGAAAAAACATATGATACAAGCACAATTTCGTTGATTTAACCCATTAGTGCGCCAACACATGTTTAAAGTTTCTGGTATTGGGATAGAATAATTTTATCAAATATTTTTGATCGAACTCATACCAAAAATTTAGTATGTCACACAAAGCGCTTAATTAAACCCATTTGTGAATAAAAAAGGATTCATTATTTCCACCTTCAATTCAGAGCCAGATATAACAGAAAAATATGCATTAACCCGCAGCATGTTTTTATCAACGTTACCGTTGCGCAGTATGGACGCACACAAAGGCACTTTTGGCAGCGTGGTGATTGTAGGTGGCGATACGGGCATGGTAGGTGCGGTTTTATTAGCATCACGAGCCGCTTTGCTTTGCGGCGCAGGGCGCGTATATGCCGCATTTTTAGGGACTGATGCGCCTAGTGTGGATGTATGCCACCCGGAAATTATGCTGCATTCAGCGGCGACACTCCCCAATTTGAGGCAATTGAGTTGTCTGGTTATCGGCCCTGGTTTAGGCCAATCGAAAGCAGCAATAGCGCTATTAGAATTTTGTATGACGCAACATATACCTTTACTAATGGATGCGGATGCACTTAATTTACTAAGCGAAAACCCACATTTAGTGGCGATATTGCAGCAACGACAAACACAAACGGTTATCACACCTCACCCCGCTGAAGCAGCTAGATTGCTCAAAACGACAGCGCAAGATATTCAAAGCAATCGTATACAAAGTGCTAAAAATTTAGCTTACCAATTTAAAGCAGTATGCGTATTAAAAGGTGCAGGGAGTATTTGTGCGGACGCAGACGGCAACTGGTTTATTAATACGACTGGCAACCCAGGTTTAGCAAGTGGCGGTACAGGCGATGTGCTCAGTGGCATTATTGGCAGCTTGGTTGCTCAAGGTTTAAATATGCTAGATGCCGCAAAATTAGGTGTTTACGTACACGGTGCAGCGGCAGATACGCTTGTTGCGAGCGGCATTGGTCCTGTCGGTTTAACCGCATCAGAAGTTACGCATGAAGCGCGCAATCAACTTAACCAGTTGAATACATTACCGCATAACGCGCCGAAGGCTACAGATCGCCATGATTAAGGCAAGTGGCTACCAAAGACACTCACTCAAATAATGCTATACGGTTAACTTAATGTGTATCTAGCACACGCTTATCTGGTACAACTTCAGGTGGCATATCAACAATTGGCGGCGGGATAACAATGCTACCGTCACCTTCAGGTTTACCAGGATCACTCTGTATATCTTGATCACCGGTTTCTTTAGGTTGAAGTTGAATACCTTCATCACCAGAACGTCCTGTAGCGCCTGTTCCACCTGAAGATTTTGGCATGGGCACAGTAGGCTCATCTGGTAAATTGGCTGGCGCTGGTTTATTACATGAGCTTAGGTTCAATAAAGTAAGACTTAACAGCGCAGTTACCGCAGAAGTTACTATTAATCGATTCATAATCTACCCCAATGTAATGGTTGTAAACTGAACTGAATTTAACAAATTATTTGTTTTGCTTCAGTGCGTTAGCGTACATAAGCTGCAAAATCATTAGACATATAAATATACAAAGACTTTTATCTGCATTCAACATCTGATATAAAAATGAAGAACAGGTAATCATTTCACACTAAGGCTTGTCTTCCGGATCTGCTGCGAAAAATCAGATGCTTGATCCGCTTCGTTAGCCAAGATGTTAATGCGCGCGCGCTGTTGAAGTTGTTCAAAAGGCAAATGTTGATCTAGTCGGCCACTCTCATAAAGATACTCAGGAAAATAACCGCTTGCTAGAATTTTCCATGAAAATTTAAGGTGATCCTGATTAGCTAAAGTATGCATCCATATCATAGTCGTACAATTCTCCAGCAAGGTATTATAAAAAGCCGGTTTTTCATTCAACCTATTCATTTCATGAATGTATTGCAAGAAAACTTGCTTCACATCTTCCTTCGACCAATTAATGCGGTAAAGATAAACATCTTCTATTGGATTTTTACGATAATTAGTACGCAAGCGAACAAGATCACGCTCATCAGCGACAATGTAGATTAATTCATACTGTCGAAAAAAACCTTTGGTAGACGAATAACTTTCCCCCTTCTCTTTGCGCGCTTCAATTGAAATGGCAAGGTGGCCGCCTTCACCGAAATTAAAACTTAGCATCGTATGGGCTATAGCTGGCCCCATCCAATAGGTAGAAAAAAGGTCCACACCCTCAAGCTTACTCAGGTCATAAGTCTTCGTGTAATACGCAGGCAGATAGTTAAATTCACTTTTATAATCAAAGTTACGGACATTACGCACTGTCACCAAATCACCTTCGATAGTCGCATAGGCCAGTCTCTCAACATCCTGCTGCCACTGGCGATCATTTGCAGGTTGAATTTGCAGCCACCATAAAACAATACCGGCAAACAAAATGCTAAAAAACACTAACATACGCCAGTGCAAGCGTGGCATGCCTAGTGTCGCGATAGTCAATATTCCACTCAAGCCAAACCCGATTGCCAATACGTTTTGTATCTTAGATGTATGGGAGTCACCATAATAAAGCGCAATAACACCCCAACTGGAAACTACTACGATGGTGGCACTAATTAATAGTATTTTTATGGCCTTTAACATATAGGTTTTCTAGCAAATCAATAGGATCAGACTTGATTCATTTCCTTGTTTTATTTAAATGCATCTGATTTTCTATCGCCACCTTGTCAGCCCGTGTAGGGTGAGCTCGCAAAGCAGTCCGCCGAATGATATACGCAATATACGGCGTACCGTAAACGGGTACGCCCTGCTAACGTACACACTAGATATATAAAGCGCAAACTATCAGCACGGTGCGCAATAGCATACACGAGGTGAGCCCACCGTGAGTTCGAATCTCACCTCTTCCGTAGATGCGAAACATCCCGCTTTAAAAAACAAAAAACCCGCTAAATCACTGACTTAACGGGTTTTTAATGTTGTTTGGCGGAAGAGGTGAGATTCGAACTCACGGTGGGCTCGCACCCACGACAGTTTTCAAGACTGTAGCATTAAACCGCTCTGCCACTCTTCCAATCTTATTTTCGAGTAATGTGTTATTCGCGAAAGTCCGCATTATAGCAAACAATTAATCGTCTTGAATATCCTGATTTGGAAAAAGTACGTCAGTAAAGCCAAAATCTTTTAAATTTTTGATGCGCATGGGGTACAAAATGCCATTTAGGTGATCACATTCGTGCTGCACGACCCTGGCATGAAAGCCGCTGACCAACCGATCGATCGGTTTACCAAACTGATCAAACCCTGTGTAATGCAAGCGTGTATAGCGCGGCACGATTCCACGCATGCCGGGAACGGACAAACAACCTTCCCAACCGTCTTCCATGTCATCTTGCACTGCTGTTAATGTGGGGTTGATCAGCACGGTATAAGGCACTTGCTCTGCATCCGGATAGCGTGGATTTGAACCTACACCAAAGATCACTACTTGCAGGCTGACACCGATTTGCGGTGCAGCAATACCAGCACCATCCATATGCGCCATCGTATCTTCCAAGTCCTGAATAAGACTGAGTAATTCCGGAGTGTTAAATGCCGTTACAGGCGCTGCTTTCTGCAGCAGTACTGGATCACCCATTTTTAAAACTGTTTGTATTGCCATCTTAATTCGCCTTAAATCATCACTTAATTATATTGTGATTGATGCTACCTGTGCCTGATGAGCGCGTGCAACTTCCTCAATTAACATGCGTACTTTTTGCATGGTTAACTCTAATCCAGCCATCACATCCTCATATTGAATGCCATGAGCACTCTCTCCGCGCCCAGCGGCCTGATTAGCAATTGGGCATAGCGCTGAATACTCCATGCTCAACTCACGTGCCAACGCAGCTTCTGGCATACCAGTCATACCGACCAAGGTTGCGCCATCGCGTTCTAAGCGATTGATTTCTGCGGCAGTTTCCAATCTTGGTCCTTGCACACAGGCATACACACCGCCATCGATTAGCTGTTGTTGAATCCGATCTGCGGCTTTCAAACAAATTTGACGCAAATTGGCAGAGTAAGGTTCAGTAAAATCGATGTGTTTAACCGGCAATTCAATGCCATCGTGGTAGGTATTTTTACGACCATGTGTGTAATCTAAAATCTGATGCGGCAACACAATGTCGCCGGCATTCAAATCATGGCTAATTCCACCTACTGTTGCAATCGCCAATAAGTTGGTGACACCAACTGAATGCAATGCCCAAATATTGGCCCGATAATTAACCGCATGTGGCGGAATGGTATGCCCTCCGCCATGACGCGCCAAAAAAACCACTTCACTACCTGCCATTTCACCAAAAATAAGCGGTTGCGACGCCTCTCCATAAGGTGTTCGTGCAATTTGCCGCCTCGTAATTTTTAAATTATCCAGCTGCGTTAAACCTGTTCCGCCGATGATTCCTAACATATAAACCTAACTAATTAATGACCAAGTAAA
>Ga0160183_107074_pt1 | contig 34755 bp, 28 predicted proteins | sample met14sb_FD_108562 | JGI IMG/M metagenome (GOLD analysis project Ga0160183, IMG submission 108562) | Synthetic bacterial communities of pure cultures from sediment of Lake Washington, USA, under high oxygen condition - MT... | ecosystem: Engineered > Modeled > Simulated communities (microbial... >...
AAGGGATAGATTTTGCTGGTTCATTACGCCACCTCATTGGAGCAAATAATGCAGAGTGCGCCTAAATTTGCGCCTTACTGCGGTTATGTTGCTTCAACTCGACGGCAATCCAGTTGATAAGCTATTGATTAGCTTAAAGTATTCAGTGGTGGGTCGTGTGCGATTCGAACGCACGACCATCGCATTAAAAGTGCGGTGCTCTACCGGCTGAGCTAACGACCCCCTGAATGAGCCGCCCATTATACTCAGAAATATTAGTTTTGCAACGATTAGTTGTAATAAATACGAAATAATATCTTCACTTCCTAAATAGTGCTGGTCGCCTACTCTTTTACCGGCCGTTTTTCCAGCTTTCTTTGCAAGGTCCTTCTGTGCATATTCAATGCTCTGGCGGCGGCTGAGATGTTACCGTCGTGCTGCATCAGCACCTTTTGCAAGTGCTCCCACTCCAAGCGCTTTACCGATAGCGGATTGTCACTGATGGCTACCGAGGCATCGCCTTCGTTCTTGTACAAAGCACTGACAATCTCATCAGCGTTGGCCGGCTTGGTCAGATAATGAATCGCGCCCAATTTGATAGCCTCCACAGCGGTGGCGATACTGGCGAAACCGGTCAGCATGACGATTTGGGTATTGTCATCTAAAGAAATCAATTTCTTGACCATTTCCAAACCGGAGTCAAAACCGATCCGCAAGTCGATTACCGCGTATTCAGGCTCGGTTTGTTCCGCCAGTTTCATCGCCGTATCAACATCATTGGCGACAGTCACTTGAAAATTGCGCTTTTCCAACGCCGGCTTCAACACCGAACAAAAGGTGACGTCATCATCGACCAGCAATAAATTGGGCTTATCCATAGGTAATTGGTTCATGCATACTCTCCTTAGCTAAAAGCGGCAAACTGATTTCAACGCAAGCACCGCCCGACTCTAAATTACTGAACTGTATTTTACCGCCGAGTCGCTTGATAGTGGTATAAGTCAAAAACAAGCCAACTCCCATACCTTGCTTATTGCTCTTGACCGGTTGGTGCCCGGCAAACTCGATAAATTCAGCCGGCAAGCCTGGACCGAAATCCCGGATTTTCAAGTTTAGCGTTGCTTCATCCCATTCCACATGAAACTCAATGCCCGCATCGACCGGCGATGCCTCGGCAGCGTTATTTAGGATATTAATGATGGAGTGAGTCACCGTACGTTCCGCAATCACACGCGCTTCCATATCCACATTCGGCGAAATAAATAGCTTGAGCCGGGTAGCGGCTTTATGCGTGCGCCACTGGCCTAATACTTCATCGATATATTCGCTCACCAGCATCACCTTGCCGGATTCCGCCCGCATCTCGCCGGCGGAGGCCGACATCACCGACAAAGCTTGTTTGCAGCGATCAATCTGCTGCTGCACAATCATCAGTTTCTGATGCAGATCCGGATAGCGATGCGCCGACAGCTCTTCCGCCATCTCATGCGTCAAAATGGCGATCGTGCCCAGCGGCGTACCCATATCATGCGCGGCGCTGGCCGCCAAGGTGCCTAGGGACACCACGCGCTCGTCGCGTAGCGCACTCTCGCGGGCATCCGCCAAATTGCGCTCCCGCTCTTTCAAGGTCTTGGACAGTTCGACCACAAAAAAAGCGACTAAGCCGGCGCTAAACACAAAACCAAACCACATACCGAATACATGCAGATTGAAATAACGCCGGTCGTTCATCAAATGCATTTGCAGGCTCATTTCCGGCGTCATCTCCGTCATCGCCGGATGGGCCATGTGCGGCTCGACAGCCGGCAAGGGTACGTTGTAGGCAATCAGCACTGTATAAACACAGGATGTAATAATCACCATATTCCAGGCATAAGCCTGCGGCAGCATGATGGCAGTTACAATCAAAGGCAGCAGAAACACCCAAATGATCGGGTTTGACGCGCCGCCGGTCAAATAAAGTAAATAGGCCAACGCCAGTACATCCATGCATATTTGCGAAAAAATCTCGTGCTCGGTAACTTCTTCCGGCGTCCTCAGCCGTAGCCAGGTGTAAAGATTAAGTATGGAAATCGCAAAAATCGCCAGCCACAGCTGGTTTTGCGGCAAATTAATACCCAGGCCGTTTACCGCAATAAACACCGCCACCGTAACGGCAAACAGCATCAAATTTCTAAGAATGTATAACCAACGCAGGTTTTCGCGAATGGATATTTCGGCTTTAGGCAGAATGTGTGAAAGCATAGAAACAACACTAAATTGAAGAAAGCATCGCCGCTAGATACTACCGCCGCTTGCTTAAGAAGGTGGAAAGCCGACCAAACCTGGAAGGCGGCCACCCAAGTATTTAATCGACTTTTGATAGCAACCTTCACTCCAACCACTAGGTGCCAGAGCAAATACGGAATCAAGCTCGCCGCTTACAAGATCGAAAGATAATCTACGAGCTGATCTTTTAGGAACAAGCGTCACGATCTGACAAATCATGCCCTCCCAAAAAATAGTGCGGCATATCACGCACCAGCCAAACGCCAGCCGCCGTTTTTATCCACCCATCTCATGCTCAGCCAGTACCAAAACGTCATAGGCAGCATCATCGCAAACCATTCCCAATCGTCGATCAAAAATAATTTGGCAACCCAGCCATTGCCATCGAAATAGAGCGGCCAAGGCACACAGTAAAGAGTAAAAACAATACTACTCCAGATCAACAGTAACGCGCCTTTGCGGGTTTCTATACTGGACAGGGCCAGGAACACCCACAGCGGGGTTTTATCGGTTTTTTGCATACATCTCTCCACTGAAAAATCTCGTGCCAACCCAATGAGCGGCGCAACAACCTAACAATAAACGACTAGAAAAGAAAGAAATTCCTGATCAAATCCACCAAAACAAACTTCACCACCAAGCGGGGATTATTTCCCAGCAATTGAACTGTGTTATTTAAAATAAGCGTATGAGCTATTTCGCTGAATTTCGCCCGCAGCTCACTCATGCCATCCCAGGAAAAATAAGCAGCAATACAATGATATTTATATATTTTATTAAGTTGGCCCACTATTCGCTGTAACTAGTGTACTTGCTTCGTGGTTTGCTTTCCGAAAGGCGGTTAGTAGGTCTCTATCCCTGCCATGTCTGCCGCCGGCGGAATGAGTAAATCTCTGAAAGCAAGCATTGCCACACCCGTCGTGAGGCGGGGCCGGAAAATCACGGTTCTTAAAAAACGATTTAAAGAAGGCCGGATTGCCCCCATGCGCGCCATGGGCGAGGGCAAAGTTTGGCTCGCTGCTGTTGGTCAAGTTTTGTCAGTTTCGCTGTTACCTTTAATTCCAATAACAAAAGAGGACGATCATGATCTTTCATAAAACGGCTATAGCAGCTATTTTGACAACTGGCCTGGCGGCTGTTTCCAGCCAAGCGTTCGCGCACTCTTACTACAACCTGACCGGCGCGGGCACAGTAGCCTCCGGTAACTCCGCTATCGGCTTCGGCATAGCCAACAGCATCAACGGCACAGACGGTGTATCTGCAAACTCCAACGGCACCAATAGAGTCGCTAACGGTACCAACGTTTATACGGTCGGCGACTTAAACGCTAACACCTTAATTCCGGGCACAGGTACCGCGGCTGAGACAGCCACAGAAGTAGCAGGCAACCTGCCCTATATGTGGTATTCAGGTCAGCATACAACAGCTACAGGTTTCACCAAACGCGAATTACATACGGGCTCCAGCGCTACAGACAACGATGGCGCACTGACAGCAAATCTTATTAACTCAAACCCTAGTTTCGGCACCAATACTATCGGTAGCTTGTGGAAAGCTTACTCGGACAAAAACGGCGGCACCAACGCCGCCACCTGGGGCACCATCATGGCCGATCTGCCAGCTGATGGCGACCATCCTTACTTAGCGGTAGCAGGCAATTCGGCATCAACCGGCCTGGGACTGGACTACGGCTTGATTCATATTAGCTGCGGCGCAAACACAGCAAGCGCTAACTGCGCCAGCGCGGGCAATATCAAAACCACCATTACCGTGAAAAACGACGCCGATTACAGCCAATTTAACGGCTTATTGGACGTGGCCCTGTATCGCAATGTGGACAGCAGTTCCACATCTGACCGTAACGCAGCTGCCACAATCGGCGAAACGGGCCTGCAAGGCTCAAGCTTGGGCGAAGCTATCTGGACAGCCAGCATGAGCAGCACTTCCGACACCTTGTTCTACTCGTTTGTGTTCGACCAAGCCGAGTGGAATGCCACAGGCACACCCGGGCTGCACACCAATGGCTTTTATACCTTGGTGGTCGGCGCGCACGGTGGCGGCGCGCTCGATGGCGTAACCTACGACGTACTGGTTACCACTTCGGCAGTGCCTGTTCCAGGCGCAGTCTGGCTGTTCGGCAGCGCGATGGCCGGCTTGATCGGTTTCGGCCGCCGCAAACAAGCACTAGCGGCTTAATTACCCAGCGGGGTTGCCGCCAAACAACGGCAATCCCCTCACCAAGCGCTGTTTAACAACAGGCTTTAGCTCATATATTTAATTCGATAGAGATCCAAAATGACTGCAAACTTAACCTTTAAGAAACTAGCATTAGCCGGCGCCATGGGCGCGTTAATGTCAATCAGCGGCATGGCTAGCGCTCACGTAACCTACAATTTAGCTTCCGGAGATCCCTTACCAGACGGTTCTGCCGCAGGCCCATGGTCGGCCGGCGATCCAGGCTATATTGGCAATTTGCCCGCCACCTGGGTAGCGATGATCCACAATGACGGCGGCGTTGCCAACTCGCAAACCGCCAGCGGCCACGGCATAGGCATGGGCGCCAAAGCTTATAAAGACGGCGCGACAAACTGGGGGCATACCGCCGATTACGGTTTGTTTGAACTGCATGCCGACGCAGAAGTGACTATCACCGTATCGTCGGACGGCTCCAATCTGCGCCCGGCTTTTGGTTTGTGGAGCGGCTGGGATACCGCGGGTAGCAGCAGTCGTCATCAAGAATACCTGAACAACGGTGCTCTGAATCCCATGGCTGCCAGCCCACTTGGCACAACGCTGGCTTTGGTTGACGCAAACGCCTGGGCCTTCGCAGCCACTCAAGGCACCACCGCCAGCGCGACGCTGACCCGTTTCCTGACTGCCGGTACTTACACACTGATTTTGGGTGGTTACGACGGCACGGTAGGCGGCGCCAATCTGGCCTATACCGCTACCATCTCCGCCGCCGCATCACCAGTACCCGTGCCGGGTGCGGTTTGGCTGTTCGGTAGCGCGATGGCGGGCTTAGTCGGTTTCGGCAAACGCAAAACCACAGAAAACGTCTGAGACGTATCTATGTCACTTAAAGCTGATTTTTAACCCGGCGCCCTTAATTACCAGTGTGATCAAGGGCCGGGTTAATCAGCAAGAAATTGGATCGGTTTCGGTCAAGGATGACCGGGGGCACGGAAGCTCCATTTTTACATCCGTTTGATCGTAGTCTACTTGATCAAAAAGCTTGAACAACCCTGCCCATTCGCTTCATTCGTAACCGAACGCATCGATATACGACGCTAAAATCGGTAATACGGGTTCGTAAAACTTTTCATAGTGCTGCCAACGCGCCACCGAGCGCGAATAAATCGGCTGAGCGACAGCGGCAAAACTCGGCGTGGCAATGTAACGGCCCTTAGCCTTCTCATGAAACGCGCTAACTTCGGCCACCCATTCCAAATCCAATAAGGTAAACACCCGGCGAAAACTGGTTTCGAAATCGTTGACCGTGTCCTCGTAACGCAATTCCATATAACGCGGCTGCATCATCGGTTTAATGTAAAGCCACAGATCCATTACGGCCGCATATTGCTTGGCCACACCTTCCCAGCTCAGTAGATTGACTGTCACGCTAGACGGCTTAAACGCCTGCTGGAAGCAACTCAAACACACATCGCGCGGATCGCGTAGCGCAAAGATAATCCTGGCCTCCGGAAATAGGCTGCTAATCAGGCCAATATCGATACTGTTCAGCGCTACTTTATCGATAAAACATTTATTCAAGGCACCCGCGCCATATTCTTCGCTAACCCGCCGCCAATAGTAAGCGCGCAACTTTCGGACATCATCCAGACCAAGCTGGCGGAGGGCGGCCGGGATGTCTTCTCGCACACCGCTCAACCTTTGCAGCTCTTGGATCAAACCATGAATCAGATCATTTTCATCGGAGGTAAACACCTCGGGATGCGCCGCCAGCACTTGCTCGGTCAACGTCGTGCCGGACCTCAAAAAGCCCAGCAGAAACGTCGGGGCCGGCAAGTTATCGGCAAAGTCGCTGAGAGCCCATCGATGCAGTAACGCCTGATCAAAGCCCTGCTTGTTACGTTGAATCGCACGAAATACCTGTCCGGCGTCAAGTGAGCTGAGTTCAGGTAATTGCTTATACAAAGCCTTAGCTTGCTGGCAAGCCGCAAACGATGCATCGTATTCTTCCAATTTATCCAGCACGCCAACCAACTCCTGCCAGGCGCGTGCGGTCTGCTGCATATTGCGATTGGCGGCTATCACAGCCTGAAAGCGCTGCTTGGCTGCCGGCAAACGGTTTAAATGCGCTTCCAGCACCGCCAGCATATTATTGCAGGCCGGATCATCCGGACGTAACTCGCAAACCTTGCTGGCAAAAGGCAAAGCCTCTTCGAATCGATTAACCCTTGTCAAATACAGGGCGCGATTATTCAGCGCGGCAGGGTTCTCAGGTTCCAGTTTGACCGCCAATTCGGTTAATTTCAGCGCGGTATCCAGATCGCCCCAGTGATGCAATTGCTCGGCCAGTTCCAGCATAAAACGGATATTGCAGGTTTGCTGAGCGTCGATTTCCAGTTGAAGAGCGGCCTGCTGTAGATAGGCTAAGCCTTCCCGGCGCTGCTGCTGCCAACACAAAGCCTGTCCCAATCCGGCCAGTGCTTCTGCATGATTGGGTTGGATCGCTAACACTTGCCGAAACCCATGCAACGTACCCGCCATATCGCGCCGCGCCACGGCTTGCCAGGCTTGTTTTAAGGCGTCGTCCACACTGGGTTGAACCGGCCTCGCCGCCGCCTCGGCTTGCTTTAAACAACAGGCTTTGTATTTCTTGCCGCTGCCGCATGGGCACGGATCGTTACGGCCAAATTTACCGTTGACGGCTGCTGTATTTTTCATATCGTTCCCTGACGAAGTTTGGCATTGATTATGGGCAGCAATTATAAATCCGCCAGCACGGCCAGCGCTTCTTGAATGTTACTGACTGCATGGATTTGCAAGTTTTTCACCGGATCCTTGGGTTTGTTGCTCTTAGGAATAATCGCCTTTTTGAAACCATGCTTGGCCGCCTCGTTGAGCCGAGCATGGCCGTTGGCGACCGGGCGTATCTCGCCGTTCAAGCCCACCTCGCCGAAAAACACCGTGTCGTAGGGAATGATCCGATCTCGTAAGCTGGACACCACCCCGACCAGAATCGCCAAATCGGTGCTGGTTTCGCTGACCTTGATGCCGCCGACCACGTTGGCGTAAATCTCGTCGTTGCCGGTGAAGATGCCGCCGTGGCGCGACAGCACCGCCAACAGCATTGCCAGCCGGTTTTGATCCAAACCCACCGCCAAGCGGCGCGGATTGCCGTACTGGCTTTCGGTGACCAAGGCCTGAATTTCCACCAGCAACGGCCGGGTGCCTTCCCACAGCACCGTCACCACGCTGCCCGGCGACGGCTTTTCGGCGCGCGACAAAAACATTGCCGACGGATTTTTCACTTCCTTCAAGCCGCTGCTTTCCATCGCGAAAAATCCCAGTTCGCCGACGCTGCCGAAGCGGTTTTTATCCGCGCGCAATACTCTAAAGCGCGAATCGTCGGTGGACGACAACACCACCTGAGCATCGACGATATGGCTCAAGGTCATCGGCCCGGCCAGAGACTGGTCCTTGGTCACGTGGCCGACCATGAAAAACGACACACCGCTGCGCTTGGCGTATTGGGTCAGATAGCTGGCGGATTCGCGCACCTGCGATACTGAGCCCGGCGCCGAATCGGAGTCGGCGGTGTACATGACTTGAATCGAATCGATGATGACCACCTTGGGCTGTTCCTCGTCCAAGACCTGGCAAATCTGCTGCACCGAGGTCTCCGCCAGCATCTTGATGCCGGCCGTGTTCAATTGCAGACGGTGGGCGCGCTCGGCGATCTGCTGCAACGATTCCTCGCCGGACACGTACAACACCGGTAAATGCCGGGCGATATGGGCGATGGCCTGCAGCAAAATCGTGCTCTTGCCGGCCCCCGGCGCACCGCCGATCAACACCACGCTACCGGTGACGATACCGCCGCCCAGCACCCGGTCGAACTCGGCCAGGCCGCTGGAAATCCGCTCGGCCTGCGCCAAATTGACCTCGGACAACAAACGCACCTCGCTACGCGCCCCGGCATAGCCGGATTTGTCGCGAGCGGTCTTGCCGCCACCCAACTGCACCTCCTTGATGCTGTTCCACGCCCCGCACTGATTGCACTGCCCGGACCAGCCGGGATAATCGGCGCCGCACTCGGTGCAGACGTAGGCGGATTTGGTTTTTTTAGCCATAGCGATAAAGGTTTAACGATTTAGCCACAAGCCAGCCAAATCATAGCTGAGTTGTTGGTAGTGTTTGATGGCGAGCAGATATACGGCGTCAGTCGGTAAGTACAACAGCAAATAGTCCTCTAAAACATATTCACGGACCGCCGGATAATGGTCGGCAATTCGCCCGGTCGCGCTCAGCGCTTCCACCGAGTCTGGGTTATGGCGAGCAAATAACCGACCCATTTCCGGATAACGCTCGAGATTAGGGATAACGGAGTCCTCCAAACTATCAAGCAGCCGATCATAAGCCTGCGGAAAATTGTTTACTTGCCAATAGCCTTCTATGTCTTGCAAATTGGCGAGAAAGTTATCGGTAAAACGTACCTGCATGGGTCAGGTGGATACGGATTTAGCCCGGTCTTGCTTGATTTGCTTTAACGCTTCGCGGGCATCCTGGTGACGCCCTGCATCGAGATCAGCCAATCCGCGTTCGATTTCATGCAATAACAGTAAGTGGATATGCGCACGCTCCAGGCGATGGTAGTGATCTAAGCGTTCCGCGCCGATCAACGCGGCTACGCCTTCACCGTTTTTGGTAATGATTTTTTCCTTACCGGTTTGCACCTCGCTCACCAAAGCGGATAACTGGGTCCTGGCCTCGGAAAACGGCACTATATCGGCCACGGCAATACTCATAACAACTCCTGAATAGTTTGCTCAAAATTTCGCTCAATATTATGAGCTTTTTGCTGATTTGCATAGCGATACCTCCCGGTTTATCTCATCTTCGGCTGCCTATCTTTGACGCGCCAGCTTGACCACACATTTGGCGCTGTAGTGATTGGTTATGTGCCGGAGCTTACGAGTGGTTAATTCTGCCTTGTCAGATTCTCGGTAGTGCTCGTCATTTCGGCAGGGATAGCCGAAATCCAGACACCACGGACGGATCGAAGCTTGCCATCCAGGCGGGCATGACGGCGTTGCTTAAATCTGACAAAGTAGAATTAATGGCCGGGCTTTTTGAATCTGTTTCTATCGAGCCGTTGCGGACTATGGCTCGATCTGATTCAATGGCAACAGTCTGGCCGTTACCGGTCATTATTTCTCCGCCGGATGATATACAGAAAGGAAGATCATATGCAGATCAATAAATTATCGTGCCAAAGATCATTTTTCGGTAGATATGCCGAGCCTCAGAACCACCTCCCAGACGCTCTACTGCACTCCTGATGACCTCAATACACATGCTATTTCTGGCCGCATTCACGGCGGCCGCATCCATTGGATTTGTCTACTACCAGTCCCCTCGCTGGAACTACGTTGACCTTGTGTACTACCCTCTAGCTGCGATCGGTGTGATCTTGCTATTCTCGTCAAACGAAGTTCAGCGCAAGCTCTTTGCCCTAAATTCAGTGGCAGAGAACAGTCGAACGGCGCTTGAGACAATGCAGCGTGAGCGGCCGAACATTGAGATAGGAGAAACGGAAGCCGCATTCGACTCAAGTTTGCAGAGCATAAAGGTCATTCGTGACTCTGCCTCCGTCTGCGCGCAGCCACCTTCGAGCGCAACCGGTCAGTGCCTAGCAGCCGTCAGATTCGCCGAGCCTACTGCTGCATTTCTGTCGACCGCGCAAGCGGCGTACCCAAACTTTGAGGACAGACTGCTGGCCTCCTGCGCAGCAGCCGACAAGTTGATTGAGAGCCTCACTAAGGGCGACAGGATGTCGTCACTTGTTGCGGGTCCTATGGCTTCCCTTTACCTGTCCGCTGTCTCTTCACGCACTTCGCTAGTATCCGACGCACTTTCGTTCAAGGAGAATATGCAGGTCGAGATCGACAAGTTGCATCAGCAAGCGTTCAAACCAACCCATCCCGGCAGCGCTCTACTTCACGAGATTCAATACGAAGAGGCGTCCCTGGCTCAATTGATTCTTTTCGGCATCTCCAAGTGCACGACTGCCCCCAGACAGCAACTAGAGCACCTCGGAAAATGGAAGGTTTCGACACGAACCAAACAGCAAGAACTTGTGGAGATTGAGAATCAGCGGTTGGCCTTGCGAGAGCAAACGGTCAGCGCCTCGACGTTTTCTTGGATCCAGTTGAACCTCTGGCCCTACGTGCTCATAGCAGCCCTGTCGCTGAAGTTTGGTAAGGGGGTAGCAGCAGTTCGCAAAGCAAGCTGAGGCCTAACATGTTGGTCAAACGGTCCCGCCACGGCCAGGGCGCCTCGCCTCCGCGGGTCAGTTACCTCTACGCTAATCGTTCATTCAAAAATCCACCACGATAGACAGCGTTAGGTCGAAAACGTTATTCAGGAAGATCTGAGTCGTCGTATACCTGAAATGTTTGTCAGTAAAACACCCTAAACAAACGCTGAATCTGCCCAAACTCGTAGAGATAGGGCTGGGCCACGTCGCGGTTGGCGGCGACGACGATCAAGTCGTGGGAGAACACCGAGGTGTTGTACCAGTTGAAACTACCATCAATGACGATGTAATCGTCAATCACGCAATATTTGCTATGGATGGGCGAATACGGCACCGGCAAGTCGTCTTGGCCATAGACCAATCCCACTCGAATCCCAGCATCGCGCAGACGTTGCACGGCCGGTAACAGTGGTCGTGCCAATTCGTCGGCCATACTGCGCTCGACGCCGATTTTGCCTTGACGGGCCAAGTGGCCGTTGAACAGCAGCTGCACATCAACACCACGGTCGCGGGCCTGGATCAAGGCGTTGACGACGCTATCGTGGTGATCGCCCAGCAAATCGCCGATCAAAAACAAACACAACTTCAAGGAGCGGCGCGCTCTATGAATTTCCGCCAATATCGCGTGATGCGGCCGGTAAACCCTGCCATTGGCCATGGTGTGGCGGCCAAAGGTGTATAGCAGATTGAACGGACTGAGCGGATCGACGCCATACTTTTGAATCACGCCGCCGCGCTGGCTCTGGAAGATGTTATCCAGCAAGCGGCACACACCCTTGGAATGAAAACTCATCCCGGATTCCCAATTGGCCCACCAACGATCAAAGGTGATGTTAAACGAGCCGATAATGCAATCCTCGTCGTTGAAGATCACGAACTTGGTGTGCATGTCCGGCTCGACTTCGATCAAGTGGTGTTTGGGCGTGCAAAACACCCCCACTAGTTCAATACCGGAGCGCTTCAAGCGCGCGTAATTCTGGCTATTGGTCAGCGTCATCTTCCGCCAATCGACAATGCATTGCACCCAAACACCCTGCTGGCTGGCATGAATCAAGTGATTAATAAAATCGCCGTCGTCTATGCAATCCACGCTGACTTTGATGGTGCATAAGCGGTCTGGCTGACTGTGTTTGGCCGCGATGACTTTATCGATATGATCGTGAATAAAACGCTTGGGGTGATACGGGTGAAATTGCTGGCCCTTGGTAAATTTGGGGGTCAGTTGCAGGGAATCGAAATGATGGTTGTACCAATCCACATCACTCTGCAATTGACCTGGGTCCAGCTCATAACTGCGGAAATGGTTGGGCGTGGCCCAATGCTCGTTGATATGGCGCTGCTGCGGGTGGTTATCCCTTAACTGGTCGCCGTCCATGAAAATATACTCATGGCGCGAGGCGATGGAATGCTCACCCAAATGCACGATAAACGAGAACTTGATGCAGCTGATCTTGCCGAACTGCCCGGAATACGGCATCACGTAAAAATCCCGCGTCGAGCGTTTGTGCTTGTCCCATTCCACGTCATAAGCATCGGTGTCGACGATATAGGTCTCGCAAATCGACTCCCGATACACCTTCAGCACCACCTTCAAGTTAGCGGCTATGCCGTGCGACAGATGAAAGTCTATCTTGCCCCAGCGAACGTCGAAGGTTTCCCTGAAATCGTTACCTCGTTGGAAACAACCGCCCAATTTGCCAAATACCGGTTTGGCGTAATGTTCTGCTACTTGCATATGGTGCTGCCTAATTAAACAAGCTTTATCTTAATTGTAAAATCGCCTACGGGGACCTCAAAACATTAAAAACCTCCTTCTCCCTCAGGGAGAAGCTTGGGATGAGGGGATTAAAATCCATTGTTTACATCCCTCACCCCAGCCCTCTCCCTGAGGGAAGGGGATTTTTAGAGGTTGCCCCTTTGCAATTCAGTTTATAGCGGCTCAAAGGTTAACAGATAGCCGCAATGATCCGATACCGGCCCGTAATCCTGCTCGGTGAACACGGTTCGCGCCGAGCTGGCCCGCAAGCCGCTATTCCTGTCCATGAAAATGTAATCGATTCGATAATCGTCGGCCAGATAATCCCGCCAATGCGCATCGTTAACCCGAAAAATTTGTTCGAACAACGCCGGGGCGTTGGCGGCGAGATATTGATCTTCGTATTGATGGCCGTCGACCACCAGTTGATAGCCCGTCGAACCGGCGGCGATATTGAAATCACCGCATAGCAAGGTGGCATCCACCTCGGCGCTGCGTTTATCGTTCGCCCACGCGGATAGTCGTTGAAATTGTTGCTGGAAACCGTCTTCCCACCAACTTAAATGCGCGGAAAACACATCGACGGTACCGACATACGGCACCTTGATCCGCGCCGATACCACTTTGCGGGAATGAATGCTATAGGCATCGTGGCTATCGGATACGTAGCGGGCTTCTTGCTCTATAAAGGGATAGCGGCTAAGAATGGCCACGCCCTCGCGGAATTTGTCGAACCCCAGGTGCGACCAATCCGTGTACAGATGAAACGGTTGCGGCAAGCGCTGGTTGATGATATTAGCAGAATTGGACGGCCAATCGCCGCGCCCGTCATTCCAATACTCGGCCACTTCCTGCAGGCAAACCACATCCGCGCCCAACTCGTCGATAGCGTTAGCAATTTGCCAAAATTTCCGGTCTTGGTCTTCCTCTTGGTAACAGTGCAGATTCAAAATCAACAGCCGTAGCGGCGTGCGGCTTAGCGCGTAATTTTGCCCGGCATTGTTATCCCACAGCCGTTGCTGCTTGTTTTCACAGCAGATGCTGTATTGCAAACGAAAAGCGTCCCCTACCCTGATCCGCCCGTTCCACACTTGCGCAAGATGCAAGCCGGCATAGAGGGCTTTATGGGCAGACTTCCTTTGCGCCTGGCGGCGGCAGCTGGTGGTGTGACTGTGTTGCCAATCGTCGATAGTCCAATGGATCGTGACATGGTCTATTTCCAGCGCAGCGTCCACCGCCAGTTTGACCGGCACGGAATGTTGCCCGTCCTGAAGTTGTTCGGCGTGGCTCAATTGCAGCATGGCCGCGGCACTGGTCAATCTAGCCCCACTACCCGCGCCGCTAAAATAGTCGCCACCTTCGTTGTTGTCCCAATATTCGCTGCCGGCTGCTTGCAGACGCAAAGCAAAACGAATATCGCCGGGTATGTCGGCATGCGGCTGCGGCGGAAATAGGATGTCGGCCTGCCAATACTCCTGCCTGTCTTCCGCCTTACGGTTGAATAAGGCCGGCAAAACATGCCAGACGCCATCTTCGCCGGCCCAGAGCACGTCAACTTGCTTGTGATAATCCAGGTCGGCCACCCGCATCAAAAACTGCAAGGATTGCTGACAGGCGGCGGCTTTGCCGGTGACGTTATTGGCTACATACAACAATTGGATGTTATCCATAGCTCCCCCTGGAGGTTGGGTTAAGCAGTGCCCAAAACGGGCCTTTGTCTAGGCGGCATAATGGCGAAAATCGATGTCAGGAAAAATATCGTCCATGATTTCCAGCGCGGTCAGGTAGCGTTCATCGATACGGTTTTTGCGAATCGCATCGTGCAGATAATTAAAACGAGCCAAATGGTCGGTGATGCGTTTGCGCGCATAATCGATAGTGGTACCGGCCTTCATGATAAACGGCCAATCCGAAGACTGCGCCAGCAACAATGACCGGGCAGCCTGATTTAACGCCCGTTGTTGTAAATCACTCACAGTAAAACCGCGTAAATCGTTGGCCAGCTTTTCCATTTCGGCGGCGGCCTTGTGTAACAGGGGATAAATCCAGTCATTGCTTTCGTTCAGCCAATAACTGGAATAACCGTGTTCGCCCCAACTGGAAGCGGCCGGCGTAGCCTGCACATGCTGCAACGGCAATTGCAAATAATCGCCGCAACTGACGGTCTGGATACCGTTTTCGCTGCTCGCCGCCAAGCGTAACACTTGTTCAAGCCATAAAGGCCCTTCGAACCACCAATGTCCGAATAGTTCAGCATCGTAAGGCGCGACGATAAGCGGCGCTTGCGGCATTTCCGCAGTCAGCGCGTCAATTTGCTGCTGACGGCGCACGATAAAATCCTCGGCATGTTGGCGCGCCTTCTGCTTGGCCCGCTCCGGTTGGTACACCTGCTTGGTTTGCTTGGCGCCGGTAATCCGGTAGTACTTGATGCCGGTGTTGATCCGGGTTTCGCCGTCCAGAATATAAGGCGCGATATATTCCAAGGGCAAGTCAAAGCCGATGTCGCGATAATACTCGCGATAATCCCCATCCCCCGGATAGCCTTCCTCGGCGCTCCACACCTGCCGCGACGAAGCCGGATCGCGGCCGAACGCCGCCACGCCATTGCCGCAATCCAACGGCGCATACACACCATGGCGCGGCGGTTGGTCGGCATCCATGACTGCATGGCTATCGACGAAAAAATAAGTGATGCCTTCGGCTTTTAGCGCCTGTTCCAGGCCCGGATAGTAACCGCATTCCGGCAACCAAAATCCGCTGGGTGCAAAGCCGAATTGGCTCTTAAAACTGGCGATACCCACGCCGATTTGATTACGCACCGACACCGGACTGACATTTAACAAGGGTAAAAAGCCATGGGTGGCTGCGGTGGTAATCAACTCCAGGCAGCCCGCGCTGTGATGCCGTTGAAACTCCGTCAGCAAATCGCATTCATAGCGGTGCTGGTAGCGATGCAAGGCGTCCTGAAACCACTGCATATACATCTGCGCCAGCGGCTCGAACTGCGGTAGCCCGCGCGTGCGCTCCAACTCCCGCTCCGCCAGTTCCAGCCGGCCTTGCAGATAATGCAGATAACGGTTTTGCAGCAAGGGATCGCGCAACATCGTCATCAACGTCGGCGACAAGGACAAGGTCAGCCGGTACGGCACTTGATCGACATGCAAACGTTCCAGCATCGCCAACAAGGGCAAATAGCATTCGGTAATGGCTTCGAACAACCAGTTTTCTTCAAAAAAACTGTCGTGTTCGGGATGATGCACATAGGGCAAATGGGCATGCAAAACGATGCTGAGATAGCCTTTGTTCATCGCGGAATTAGTTTTGTTGGCCGGACGCGGTTACGGCAAGCGCCGAAGACGCCTGGGAAGGCAGCATTATAAACTGCGCCATCGCCGGCGACAGCCTTTCCGTCATCGGCGACACTTGCGGCGCGACTGCGGCAGCCTGCGAATACGCCAAGGGATTGAATTCCTGCTGAGCATTGAGCCGACCAATCGCCACCTGATAAATCCCGGCGATGCAGGTGTCGCCGCTGGGCAGCGTAATCTGCTGTTGGCTGCGTTCGGCGGCAACCGGCACATCGAACCAGGTTTTGGCCGATTCAGCCGGCAACGGGACCGCTTCGGGCGGCGCAGGATGACTGTATACGCGCAAGGTCAAAGGCTGGACATCTGCCGGTGGCTCGGTAAGCGGCACAGACGCCTGAGCGGCTTCATCCAGCTGCCAATAGACATGAATATGTTCCGGATCGACCGGCAACGCCACCAGCTTGGCGCTTTCAGCTTGGGCGGCAGCGCGTTGCTGGGGTGGGGCAAATTCGCGATTAATCTGCTGACTAATGCTTAACAACTCTTGCGGCGAGAAGCCAGTACTCGTTAACCGCGCCGCGCCGGCTCTAAACCGGCGCGGGGCAAAACCCCGGCTAATCTCCAGACTGATAGCCCGCATTTCCTCCGCAGAAAGCGGCATGCGGACTTGAGACGGTGAGGAGGAAAAGGCCATCGGCAATGTTAACGGGTCGGGTGACTAGGTTTTATCCTGTGGGTAGCGGACACTCCGCGACGTATCGCCGCAGCGACCAGGCTTTATAGACTCTAACCGTTGTCGATTATTTACGCAAGGCGTAGGCCCGCAGCCCTTATATGCAGTAAAATCAGGACTAATTCACAGTTTCTCGGTAAAGGGCATGCACAAACCATACAGTTTAAAGTCAGGGAGTCCCTATCCTCACGGCGCCCGGGTCAGCGAGGGCGGCGTCAACTTCTCCATCTCCAGCCGCCACGCGACGGACGTGGAACTGCTGTTATTTGCCGAATCCGACAGCATAAAACCTTTACAAGTCATACCCTTACAAAAAGAGAAAAACCATACGTTTTTCTCCTGGCACGTGTTTGTCGAAGAACTGCCGGTCGGCACCTGGTATGCGTGGCGCATCGACGGCCCCGCCAACACGCGCGAATCGGGCTTGCGGTTTGATCGCGAAAAATTATTGCTGGACCCTTGGGCGCGCGCAATCAGCGACAAATTATGGAACCGCGCCGCCGCCTGCAAGCCCGGTGATAATAGCCAACATGCCATGCGCGCGGTGGTGGTAGATGACCGTTACGACTGGGAAGGCGACACACCGCTGGCTATTCGCAGCGAAAAAGCCATTATTTACGAATTGCATGTCGGCGGCTTTACCCGTCACACCTCCGCCAAGGTTAAACACCCCGGCACCTTTATCGGCCTGATCGAAAAAATCCCTTACCTGAAAAAGCTGGGCATTACCCATGTCGAACTGCTGCCTATCATGGCCTTCGACGAGCAAGACGTGCCGCCGCATACCGCCGATCTGGGCTTGAAAAACTATTGGGGCTACAGCACGCACAGCTTCTTTAGCCCGCATCCCGGATACTGCGTCACGCCGGAACAAGGCACGCATATCCGCGAATTCCGCGATCTGGTGAAAGCCTTGCACAAGGCCGGCATCGGCGTGATCATGGACGTGGTGTTCAATCACACCTCCGAAGCCGGCGCCGACGGTCCGGTGATCAATTTCAAAGGCATTACCGGCAACAGCTTTTATTTGACCGACAAGCACGACAAACGCATCTTTCACGACTATACCGGCTGCGGCAACACCGTGAACGCCAACCACCCGCTGGTCACCAACTTCATCATCAGCTGCCTGGAATACTGGGTGCGGGAAATGCATGTGGATGGCTTTAGATTCGACCTGGCCAGCGCGTTGGCGCGCGGCGAAGACGGCAGCGTACTGCAGGATCCGCCGCTGGTCTGGGGCATAGAACTATCCGAACAACTGGCCAAAACCAAGCTAATTGCGGAGGCCTGGGATGCCTCGGGACTATACCAAGTCGGCAACTTTCCCGGCTACCGCTGGGGCGAATGGAACGGCCGCTACCGCGACGTAATTCGCCGCTTCCTGCGCGGCGACACCGGCATCATCGCCGAAGTGGCCACCCGAATTTGCGGCAGTAGCGATCTCTATCAACATCAGCACCGCTTGCCGATCAGCGGCATTAACTTTGTCACCTGCCACGACGGTTTTACGTTAAAAGACTTGTTCAGCTACAACGAAAAACACAATACCGCCAACGGCGAAAACAATCGAGACGGTTGCAGTAATAATCTCAGCAGCAACTGCGGCGTGGAAGGCCCAACCCCCGACCCGGCCATAGTCAAACTGCGGCGGCAACAGGTGAAAAACGCCTTTACGGTTTTGCTGCTTAGCCATGGCGTACCGATGTTGCTGGCTGGCGACGAATTTCTGCACACCCAGCAAGGCAATAACAACTGTTATTGTCAGGATAACGAATTGAGCTGGCTGAATTGGGATAAAGCCAAGGACAATGCCGACGTGCTGCACTTTGTGCAGCAGATGATCCGTTTGCGCAAACGCCATCCGGCCTTGATGCGCCGAAACTTCCTCACCGGCCGAAAAATGGAAGATAAGGATATGGCCGACATCAGCTGGCATGGCCTGGAAGTAGATCAACCGCCGCGTTGGGACGACCCGAACACGCGGATTCTGGCCTTTACGCTGGCGGCATTAGGCAAAGATGAACCCGACCTGCACGCAATAATGAACATGTCCGACAGCAAACACAACCTGCAGCTACCGGAGGTTGAGGGCAAGAGCTGGTGTCTGGCCGTGGATACCGCGCAAACATCGCCCAAAGACATTATCGAGCCGGCCGAGCAAAAAGCACTGAGCAGACCCTGGTATACCGTGGAGCCGCACTCCATTGTGGTGTTTGAAAACACCCATCAAACCGGTATCGATGGAGGCGATAGCGTGGCCAAACGGTCCGCCAGTTTTTTCAGCAAATTGACCGGCATCAAGTTGCTCGACCAGCCGGCGACGGAAATACCGACAAGTTAATGAAACAGCCTGTTGTCAGGGTACGCTATGGTGCGCCCTGACAACAAGCTGCCAAAATCATCAATCAAACACATCCCCCCAATCCGGTGGTGGTGGAGCCTCTTCGGGAGGGGGTTCATCAGAGCTCTGCGACTTTGGCTGCTCGGAATCGGTGTCGGCAAATTGTTCTTCGGTCTCCGCAGGCGGCTCGTCGGCAACCGGTTTTTCAGCCACTTTGGGTAAGCCGTCCAGATAACTATCCAGCAAAAGGCACAGGTTTTCGTAAAAACCGGCCACGGTCTGCTGCTGCATTTGCTGCTCAACAAACCCATACAAAAACTGCTTTTCCGCCGCAATCAGGGTGTCGCTGACTGCTTGCGCGGCTTGTTCGTCTAAGTGATGCTTACCGGCCAAGGCCAAGGCCAACCTGTCGCCGCGCCGCTCCTGCCGGTCCTTAATGTCTTCCAGCAACTCTTCGATGCCGGCCAGCCGCCGACGTTTATGCCGCCGATTAACGACTAACACCGCGATCAAGCCGGTCAACAACACCAGCGATAGCTCTCCTAAGCCGATAAGCAGCAGAGATTGCATCATTTCCCCAGCTCCGTAATGCTTTCACGCACACCGCGTTCGGCATCATGAAAAATTTGCAGCATCTTTTTACTGCTGTTTTCCAACTCTAAGGCGGTCTGATTGCCGCTAAACACTCGGGTATATTCGGCGGACATTTCGTCTATGGTTTTCATCGCGTTATCCAGTTGCCGCACCAGTTGTTGGTTAATCCGCTCCAAGCCGGCCAATTGGTTCGCTTGGGGCGAATCCTGCGCCGCAGCAACCGGCGCAAGCGTGCCCCGATTCGCCAGCAAATTCTGATATGGCTCGGTTAGCCGACCGATACGTTGCTCAATCTCACTCAACAACACCAATTCGCGTTTTAAAAACAAGCGAATAACCCCTTCAAACACAGCGCGTTCTGATGCATTGACTTCTTGCAACAATGGCTCAATCTCCGCTGTAGCCAACCCGCAGTTTTCTTCCAGAAATTGCTCCAACCAGCGAGTCTTCACGATGGACTGCTCTTCAAGCTCGGTAATGAAATGTTCAATTTCGGCCATCTCCTTCCCTCGCCGGTTTCTCGAGATAAAAAACAGCACGATAACCAACAGCGTCAAAACCCCCAACGCCTCCGCCGCTAATATCACTACCACGGAATCGAATGGATTCATGACAATCTCTCCAGTAACTGCTGATGTTTATCTGCTTGGCTTTTTTTCAGGTATCGATAGGTAAAAAATCCACCCACACCCAATATCAGATTGATGGCCAACATGATGCCGCCAACCAACAACCAATTGGTTTCCGGGGCGTCCGGCGGCGGATGTAGCTCATGCTCAGCCTGCTCATGCTGCCCGGCATCGGCTTCGTGATCGGTTTTTTCAGGATCAGCTGATTCGTGATGCGCATCCGTATATGCCGCCGGTGCGGCAGCCTCGACTTTCTCGGCAGGAACGAACCAACTGTCATCGATACTCAGCGGTTTGATCGCCGGCGCCAACGGCTTGCCGGCATGATCTTTAGCCATCACATTAAAATTGACATGCGTGGTGGTCTGCGCCGGCAAACCGGCCAAATCCAGCAGCCAAACCCCGTCTTTATTTGTCAATGCGCGGGTTTCCGGCTCATGCCCGGTTTGGTTAATCACTGCATTGACCACCAAACCGGCGGGATCGATCAGTTTGGTATCCGGTAACAGTTTTAGGGTGACTTGGCGTTGTGCTGCATCGACGTGCTTCTCGACCGTAATCGGCGTGGCAACCACTTCGATCTCATGAATAATTTCCCGCTTGAAGGTCTTGCCGTCGGCAACGATTTTCAGCAAATGCTTGCCCAAACTTAAATGCTCAGTCTTGTGCTGGTAAAAACCGGGTTCTGCAACCACGACCAGCATTTTTGCCGGTGCTTGCTGATCCTGGATCACTTCCAGGGTCAGCATGCCCAGGAAATCGGCGCGGGTTATCAGCTTATCCTTGTCGGTGAAATGCGCCTTAATCGGCAAGGCTTCATTCTCGCCCAGAAAATTAGGTATCTCACTGAGTTGCAATTTCAGGTCGGTGACGATCATGACTTGGTTATCGGGATCGACTTCCGCCACCAAACGCCATTCGCCGATCAAGGGTTGCTTGACGGTGATCAGGTCGTAAGCCTGGCTTTCCAGCCAGGACACGTTGGCGACCATGCTTTGTTTACTGATACTTTTGCCGTCCGGCGCAACCAATTGGGTTGGCGCGGCATGCGGTTTTTTGAACACCAACACCGAAAACTCGTGGATGCCGCTATCGACCTGGAATTTATTATCGGTCAGCGGCAAAGTCTCTTTCGGCGCGGCTTTTTGGGCCATTTTCAAAAACACCCGTTGCAATTGCTCCGCCGATTGCGCGGTTTCCGCCCAGCCGCCGGTCTCGAAAGCCAGTTTTTCCAACAATTCTTTATCGGCTTGCTCGGACAATGCCACGGTTTGTACGTTGATGTTTTGCTGCTGGAGTTTGGGGATCCACTCGCTGAGGATGCGCTCGCGGGAATCCGCGCTTTGCATGATGTCCTTGGAAATGTCCACAAAACCGTCGGTCAATAAAATCAGATGTTTCTTGCCGCCGCCCTTAAAGCCCTGGCTCAGCACCGTCTGAATCGCGTCCTCGATGTGGGTATACAAACCGCGAGAATGAATATTGCCGATGGTTTTGCCGGCTTGCTGTTTCCAGGTTGCATTGACAGCATCGGTAGCGGACAGCGGCGCGGTTTTTTCGGCGAATAACCAAAACGCGGCCTTGGCACCGTCCGGCAACAAATTGACTAACAAACGGCTGGCCTCGACGCGCAGATTGTCCGGATCGTTCTGTTTCATGCTGCCGGATACGTCTATCAACACTTGAATTTCGTCGGCGCCGGCAGCGGCAGGCAAGGGTTGGCAGCGCGCAGAATCAACAGTAACCACCAACACACAGAACACCGTAAAAATAAACGCCTTGAACATAAGTCCGCCGGTAAAAGTTTAGGCAACGGATAGCAAATATAGTCCAAGCGCCTGACTATTCTGTTATTTTTTAATTCAGGCTGCGGCCGGCGTTACACTTTATAATGTTTTCACTATTTCAACCAAAGGAGAACTTATGTCTATCAAACGAATGGTCGATCTGGATTTGGCCGGCAAGCGCGTACTAATCCGCCAAGATTTGAATGTGCCGGTTAAAGACGGCAAAGTCACCAGCGACTTGCGTATCCAGGCCAGCGTCCCGACCGTGGAAGCCGCATTGGCCGGCGGCGCGGCAGTGATTTTGATGTCGCACTTGGGCCGTCCCACCGAAGGCGAGTACGACGAAGCATCAAGCCTTAAACCCGTCGCCGAGCGTTTTTCAAAATTGCTGGGTCAACCGGTACGTTTGGTGAAAGATTGGCTGGAAGGCGTGGAAGTTAGACGCGGCGAAGTAGTGCTTTGCGAGAACGTGCGTTTCAATAAGGGCGAAAAGAAAAACAGCGCCGAACTGGGCCAAAAAATGGCCGCGCTGTGCGACATATTCGTGATGGACGCCTTTGGTACCGCGCACCGCGCCGAAGCCTCGACTCATGCGGTAGCCGAACACGCCGCCGTCGCATGCGCCGGCCCACTATTGGCTGCCGAACTGGACGCGCTGGGCAAAGCCCTGGAAACCCCGGCCCGGCCGTTAGTTGCCATCGTTGGCGGCTCCAAAGTGTCTACCAAACTGACCGTGCTGGAGTCCTTGTCGTCAAAAGTCGATCAATTGATTGTCGGCGGCGGCATCGCCAACACCTTTATCGCGGCTGCCGGTTACTCTGTTGGTAAATCCTTATACGAAGCGGATTTAATTCCGGAAGCCAAACGCTTGATCGCGTCGGCAAAAGAACGCGGCGCGGATATTCCGGTACCTGTGGATGTGGTCTGCGCAAAAGAGTTTTCCGAAAGCGCTGCGGCTACCGTGAAAAACGTCGCCGACGTGGAAGCCGACGACCTGATCCTGGACATTGGACCGGAAACCAGCAAGCAATATGCCAAGATTCTGAAAACCGCCGGCACCATCGTCTGGAACGGCCCAGTCGGCGTATTCGAAATCGACCAATTCGGCGAAGGCACCAAATCTCTGTCGTTAGCGATTGCCGAAAGCCCTGCCTTCTCCATCGCGGGCGGCGGCGACACATTAGCGGCGATAGACAAATACGGCATCGCCGATAAAGTGTCTTACACCTCGACTGGCGGCGGCGCGTTCCTGGAGTTCCTGGAAGGTAAGGAATTGCCGGCGGTAGCGATATTGCAAACTCGCGGCTAAGCGCGCTGGTCTTGACGGGGCTTAAAGTCTCGTAATCTCTAAAATGTCGTACTAGTCGATCTACATGGAGAATTGTTGATCGACTGGTTGCGCCCCCTCAGCAACAACGGCCCTTTTATGTTCGGTTTCACCATGAATATTACGCTGCTAATGGCTCTGTCATTGTTGCCCAAACCTTTAGTTGCGAATTCCGAGAATCCTACCCTCCCAAAGACGGATATCGCCACACCTTCTTTAGGTGAAAATGATTCCTGCGTGTCAGGTCCCTTTGAGACAGATATCGAAAGACTGAAGAATGCAGCCCCCTTGCAAGACATTACGATTGCTGAGCGGAAGGCTGCAAACCTTAGAATCCCAATTGAGATTGAAAAAATTCGTGAGGGTGGCTACTCACTATTTGTTGGCAGTTATATCAACAATGGCCTCATAACGTGGTATGGGTTTGACGTAGAGCGTCGTCTCTTTATCGCTGTCCTTGGGCATATTGGACCGTTGCTAGATAAGGTGCCAAGCGAAGAAAAATTAAGTGACGCGCAATTGCTTCGCTACACAGACGCTGCTGGATATCGTCGAAGTGAATTTGTAACTGTGTCGGATGCGACTCCGGAGCAAGTAAGAGAGTTTTCGTGCTTGGCTAACGAATTATCAGCGACTCACAGGGATCCACAACCTACGTTTCGTAGGATGACGGATACTCTAAAGAAGGAGTTCGTGCTTATCCATAATGGGAATCGGCTGCCTAGCGGTGGAGGCGATGCAAGGCGGAAATCTGAAGGCATGCTTGAAAAATTTGTGGCCAAGCCACTCCGAGAACCAATTATGCAAACATACCGAAAATGACGCGAAACCTCGCGTTGAATGGTTGCCTTTGGGCACTTTCACCTCTCATTAGCAAGCAAGTAGCCTCGATGTAATCGAGGTTTCGAAGACCAACCCCCTTCAATTGCCGATGTGGGTTTGGTGGTCTGTAAGCCGACGCCCTCGATTCCGCTATCGCTGCATCGAGGCTACAATGGCCTGACTTCAATCGACGTAAGGAATGGCGATGGTCGCGTATCGGCGTAATTTCGTGGCGGGTGGCACTTATTTTTTTACGGTGACGTTGCGTGATCGTCGGGCGCGTTTCCTGGTCGAACATGTCGGCGATTTACGCCGAGCATTTGCGCAAACCCGCGCCCGAAAACCCTTCGTGATTGAGGCTATGGTGGTATTGCCCGATCATTTGCATGCCATCTGGCGTTTGCCGGAACACGATACCGATTATCCCGGACGCTGGAAGTCAATCAAGTCGCTGTTCACTCAAGCGCTGAACAGCCATGGTATCGATGTCGGCAAACGGCATGACGGCAGCGCATCCATCTGGCAACGCCGTTATTGGGAACACACCATTCGCGACGAACAGGATGGGTTGCATCACATCGATTACATTCACTTCAACCCGGTGAAGCACGGTTGGGCGCACCGCGTGCAAGATTGGCCGTTTTCATCGTTTCACCGTTATGTCCATCGCGGTTGGCTCCCTCTGAACTGGGCTGGCGAGAATGTTGCCGATCAGAGTTTCGGCGAACCGTAGCCTCGATGAAATCAATGCTCCGAACGCCAACACCCTTCAATTGCCGGTATAAGCTTGATGGCCGGCAGGATAGTTCGAACATCGCCTGACGCCCTACCCTAGCCCGACCGCTTCTGTTTCATCTTTCCGAATGCGCTATGGATGATGCCGTGTTTCGAAAATCACGATTCGACAGCAACAGCTTTGGGCCCCGTAAAGCGTTTCCAAACTGCCAAACCCAGATTTTTGAAATCGTCCAGATAGGTATAAGCCACCGGAATCACCAATAAACTCAGCAAGGTGGACGTCACCAAACCGCCGATTACGGCGACGGCCATCGGGCTGCGGAAGGAGGAATCGGCGTTGCCCATGCCTATCGCAATCGGCAACATACCGGCACCCATTGCAATCGTGGTCATCACAATCGGCCTGGCCCGTTTGTGGCACGCATCCAATAGTGCATCCACGCGGCTCAAGCCCTGTTCGCGGCGAGCAATGATGGCGTAATCAACCAACAATATCGAGTTTTTGGTGGCTATCCCCATCAGCATCACCAAACCAATCAAAGACGGCATCGAAAAGGCCTTGCCAGTCAACAGCAGCGCGACGAAGCCGCCGCCGAAGGACAAAGGTAGCGCCGCCAAAATGGTGATGGGTTGCAGGAAGTCTTTAAACAACAACACCAGCACGATGAAGATGCACAACACGCCGGTCAGCATGGCCAAACCAAAACTGGCGAACAGCTCCCCCATCATTTCCGCATCGCCAATGTTGATGCGTTTGACGCCGGCCGGCAGGTTTTTAATGCTGTCCAGATTTTCCACCGCAGCGGCAACGTCACCCAGCGGCTGGCCGGATAATTCGATTTCGAAATTGATATTCCGCGACCTGTCGTATCTATCGATCACGGCCGGTCCGCTGGACAGTTCCAGTTTCGCCACCTGGCCGACCATCACCGCGCCGATGCCCGGTTTGGCGGACGGCACGGCCAAGCGTTCCAATACGCTCAAATCTTGCCGGCCTTCATCGGCCAGTTTGACGACCATCGGCACCTGGCGTTGCGCCAGATTGAGCTTGGATAAAGACCAATCGTAATCGCCCAAAGTGGCGATGCGCAGGGTTTCCGCTAGTGCCGTGGTGGTCACGCCCAGATCGGCGGCGCGGGCGAAGTCCGGCCTTACCGCTATTTCCGGCCGCACCAGCGCGGCGCTGGAGGCGATGCTGCCCAGGCCGGGAATGGTTCTGAGGTCGCGTTCCAGATTGCGGGCGGCGGCGCTCAAGGCTTGCGGATCGTCGCCGCTCAATACCAACACGTATTTTTCGCCGGAAGCGCCCAATCCCACCTTGGTGCGCACGCCGGGTAGTTTTTGCAGGGCCAGGCGGATATTTTGTTCAATGGCCTGTTTACGCACCGGGCGATCCTGGCGATTGGCCAAGGTAATCGTCAGCGTGGCCTTGCGTACCTCGCCGGCGCCCTGGTTGCCGGCCATCGGATCGCTACCCGCCGAACCGCTGCCGATGGTGGTATAAATCGTTTTTACGTAGTCGATCCTGGCAATCAATTGTCTAGCCGCTTCGGCGGAAGCGCGGGTTTGTGCCAGACTGGAACCGGGCGGCAGTTCCACGAATACCTGGGTTTGCGGATTATCGTCCGCCGGGATAAAGCCGGTCGGCAACAGCGGAATCAAAAACAGCGAGCCGATAAAAAACGCTGCCGCGCCGCCCATCGTAGCCAGACGATGATGCAGACACCAGCCCGCCAACTTCATATACGTGCGCATCACCGCACCTTCCTTGGGCTCAGAATGGTCGAGATTTTTCAGCATATACGCCGCCATCATCGGCGTCAGCATCCTGGCGACCACCAAAGACGCCATTATCGCCAGCGCCGCCGTCCAGCCGAATTGCTTGAAAAACCGCCCAGCCACACCGCTCATAAACGCAGTCGGCAGAAATACCGCGACCAGCGCAAACGTGGTCGCCACCACGGCCAAGCCGATTTCATCGGCAGCCTGCATCGCGGCTTGGTAAGGCGTTTTGCCCATCCGCAGGTGGCGGACGATGTTTTCTACTTCGACGATGGCGTCGTCCACCAGAATGCCGATTACTAACGATAAGGCCAACAAGGTAATCACGTTGAGCGAAAAGCCCAAATAATCCATACCCAGGAAGGCCGGAATCACCGACAGCGGTAATGCGACAGCCGAAATAAAAGTGGCCCGCCAATCGCGCAAGAACAGCCAGACCACCAAAACCGCCAACAACGCACCTTCGTAAAGCATGGTCATTGAGCCTTGAAATTCTTCCTCGACCGGCGTGACAAAGTTAAACGCTTCGGTGAATTCGATATCCGGGTTGGCGACACGCAATTCGGCCAAGGCTTTTTGTACGCCGGCGCCGACCTCCACTTCACTGGCACCCCGGCTACGGGTCACTTCAAAGCCCACTACCGGTTTACCGTTCAGCAGCGCCAACGCGCGCGGTTCCGCTACCGAGTCGTCCACCTTGGCGACTTGATCGAGCCGAATATGGCGGCCATCGGCCAGTGAAAGCTGCAAGGGCCGTATTTCCTCGACCGAGGCCACGTTGGCCAAGGTCCGCACCGGTTGCTCGCCGCTACCCAAATCGATCCGGCCGCCGGCGCTCTCACGCTGGATTTGCCGCAATTGCCGGGAAATGTCCGACGCCGTGGCACCCAAGGCTTGCAGCTTGACCGGGTCCAGCGCAATAGTCACTTCGCGGCTGACGCCGCCCACCCGATTGACCGCACCGACGCCGCGTACCGCCAGCAGGCGTTTGGCGACCGTGTCTTCCACAAACCAGGACAGCGCTTCTTCGTCGCGCTGCGCGGAGCTGACGGTTAAGGCCAAAATCGGCGAACCGGCCAAATCCAGTTTGGTGACAACCGGATCGCGCAGGTCGCCCGGCAAATCGGCGCGGACTTTGGACACCGCTGAACGCACATCGTCCAAGGCTTCCTGCACCGGTTTTTCCAGACGAAATTCGGCGGTAATCGTGGCGCTGCCGTCCTGGACCTTGGAGGTGATGTGTTTCAAACCCTGCAAGGTGGCGATGGCGTTTTCGATTTTCCGTGCCACCTCAGTTTCCAGTTGCGACGGCGAAGCGCCGGGCAGCGAGGTCGAGACCGTGATGGTGGGCAAATCCAGATCGGGGAAGTTCTGGATTTTCATCGATTTAAAGCTGAGCAAACCGGCGAAGCTGAGCAGCACGAACAACATCATGGCCGGAATGGGGTTGCGGATACACCAGGCTGAAACGTTCATTGTGTCACCACCCGCACGCTGTCACCGTCGGCCAAAAACGAGGCACCGCCAGCCACCAACCGATCTTCGGCGGCCACGCCGGCTAAAATTTCCACCTGGTCGCCGTTTCTGCGGCCCAACTGCACTTTGACCTGCTTGACGCGGGCCCGGTCTTCGGTTTGTTCGGTCAACAAAAATACATAACTAAAGCCATCCCGCAGCGACAGCGCCTCTTGCGGCACCGTTAGCGCCGCGGAACTGCCCAATTCAAATTCGCCGCGGGCGAACATACCGGCACGCAAACCGGTCTGCGCGGCACGAGGTAAGTCAACATAAACCAGGCCATTGCGGTTTTGCACATCCAGGGTAGGCGCCAGGAAACGCACTTCACCGTCGATACTGCCAACATTCGGGACCTCTACCCTCACCTTATTGCCTGGTTTCAGTTGCGTCATTTCCGCGGCGGTAAGCTCGCCGCGCCACTCCAAGCGGTTTTGCCGAATCAAACGAAACAATTCCTGGCCTTTGGTGGCGACGGCGCCCAAAGTGGCGCTACGCGCGGAAATCACGCCGTCGTCGCTGGCCAATACTTTGGTGTATTTCAGGCGTAACAATTGCGCATCCAACTGCGCTTTGGCGGATTGCAGTTTGGCCTCTGCGGTTTTCGCGCCGGTCAGGTACTGGTCCACTTGTTGCGCGCTCAATGCGCCGGATACCGAGACCTTGCGCGCCCGCTCGGCGTTAAGCCGGGCTTCGGCCAGATTGGCTTCGGCTTCGGCCACTACACCTCGGGCTTGCGCGACATCGGCCAATACGCTTTCGTCGGAAAAGGTGGCCAACACCTGGCCTTTTTTAACGGCTTCGCCGATTTGCACGTTAACCGCGCTCAGACGCAGATCGCCGATTTCGGCGCCGATCACGGCTTCCTGCCAAGCCGCAATCGAACCGTTAGCCGTGAGACTGAGCGGAATATCATGCGTCTGCGGACGGATCGCGGACACGCTGAGCGCCGGATTGGCAGCCGGTGCTTCGCTAGATGGCGCGGGCTGGCTGACGCGGCCGATCGCTACGCCAATGCCGATTAATAACAGTAAGGCGGCGAATAGCACGCCTATTTTTCCCTTGGTCATGAGTTTCCTCCGTTGAGCATGTCGTTTTGATTCGGATATAAATGCGTGTTGCCGATGGCTCTGAGTTTGGCTGGGCCTGCCGCCGCCGTGTCCGGATTCGGCGACTCGCCAGCATCGGTCCAGCCTCCGCCCGCCGCGCGATACAGCGCGATCCAAGCCCCGACCTGTTCCTGCTCCAGCTCTTCGAGCGCCAGTTCAGAGGCCAGCACGTTGCGGCGGGCAGTTTCCACATCCAGCAAATTACCCAGTCCGCTTTGGTAGAGCGTTTGCAGCGCCTGAAAGTTTGCCCGGTAACCGCTGACCGCCTCGCGGCCTTGCGGCAAGCGTTGGCGGGTGCTATCCAAACGTACCAGGGCATCTTCGACTTCCTTGACCGCCGTGCGCACCTTGGCGCGGAAGCGGCTTTCCGCCGCTTGGTATTGCACCTTGGCGACTTCCACGTCGGCTGCGCGCTTGCCGGCGTCGAACAGCGGCAAGCTCAGCGTCGGCCCTATCGCCCAAGTCTGCGCCAGCATCAGCGCCGCGCCGTTGATGTTTTGCAGGGTCGGGGTGATGTTGCCCGACAGGCTCAATTTCGGAAATTGTTTGGCCCGTTGCACGCCGATATTGGCGCTGGCCTCGGCGAGGTCGCGTTCGGCGGCCGCCACATCGGGCCGTTGCAATAACACCTTGGCCGGTAAGGACGCGATTTCGAACGCTGGCGGAGTGGGCAGTTTCGCCGTCTGATCGGCCGAACCGTTCAGTAACGACCGCAAGTCGGCTTCCGCGAGGCCGGTCATCGCCACCAGGCTTTTGATGGAACGTTCGCACTGGGCTTGTTGTTGCAGCAAGGTTCTGTTGCCTTCGGCGGCGCTGGCGGTAGCCAAGGCTACATCGCCCGGTGAGCGGAACCCGCTCTGGCCGGCAACCGCCGCTACCCGCGCCGACTCGCGGCGCGAATCGCTGTCGGTACGCAATAGTTGCACTTGCGCTTCGCAATAGCGGTAAGACAGGTAGGCATCGGCCACTTCCACCGCTACCGCGACCCTGGCGTCGTGCCAGGAGGCGTTGCGCGATTCCAGTTGGCTTTGGGCCGCTTCCTGCTGCCGGGCCAAACCGCCGAACAAGTCTATTTCCCAGCTGGATTGCAGTCCGGCCGAGAATTGGTTCCAGATGAACGGCGTGCCGCCAAACGAAGACGAGGAGCGTTTGGAGGCGAACTCTGAATCCAGTTTCGGCAGGATGGCCGCATCGGCGCCCACGAGATTTGCTCTAGCTTCTTCGATGCGCGCTCTGGCGTCGGCGACCGAGGCGCTCACCTGTTCGGCGGCGCTTAACAGGCGAGTCAGAGCCGGGTCTTGAAAACGCTCCCACCAGCGCATCAGCTCGGCGGGGTCGCCTTGATGCGCCTGTTGGCGCTTGGCCGCATCGGCTTGCGGCGCTTGCCAGCTCGCAGGCGCCGGCAATGGTTCTGTTTGATAATCAGGGCCGACGGTCGTCAATAAACCGCCGGACCCGCAAGCCGAAAGCAGCAAGGGGATCAGACTCAAACCCAGCGGCCGCGAGATATTATTGTTCATGGTCGCCATCCCGAGCCCGGCGCGCGGCTTCGCCTTCGATCATGGCCAGTGCGTAGCCGGCCAGACGTTCCGCTAGTACGTCGATGTTTTGTGGAGAATTTAAAATTTGCGGGGAAATCATCGAGATGACGTCTTGTCCCACATAGAAATGCACCGCCATGCCTATCATCGCGAAAACCAGCCGATGCAAGTCGTCGTCGATGCCGCTCAATCCCAAATGTTCCTTGAGCAGCAACACCAGGGATTCATGCTGCGGTTTGATTTCCGCATCGATTTCCTGCTGCCAGGCGCCCGTCGGCTCGATCATCTCCCGGAAGTGCAGCTTCATCACAAGCCCAAAGTCCTCGCCTTCTTTCAGCGGCTCCAGGAATTCGCTGAAAAACCGGGTCAATACTTCGGGCAACGGTAAGTCGGCATAGGCCGCGACATCGGAACCGCAACGTGCGTCGCCCATCGGTTCGAAGAATGCGGCGCGATATAGACCGGCCTTATCGCCGAAGTAGTAGCGAATGGCCGAAATATTGGCGCCAGCCGCCTCGCAGATTTCCCGCGTGGAGGCCGCCTTGTAGCCTTTTTCGGCAAACAGCCGCAACGCTGCCATGACCAGCCGGCTGCGTGCGTCGTGAGTTTCGGTTTCGGAGTTTTCAGGTGCGACCATGCTGCCTCTGCGGAAGTGCTTGTTAGAAAAAATCAATCGATCGATTTAAACAATATCAATCAATCGATTGATTGTCAATTTTTGGATTGTGTTTAAAGGACAACTTTTCCTCGATTCCTACCGAAGAATGACTTCCATTGCAGCTGATTTGCACAGAAAAATCAGGTCATATGCCACAGGTAATTGCGTTAAATGACATAGTTTTAAACGTAAGTCTCCCCCTACACCTCCCCTCAACAACCTTACAGCCGAGCACTATTGGAATTGGACGGCTTTATGCGTTTATTGGCACACAGCTTGCGGCAGTTTCCGTCTTTCGTTCACAAAAATCCGGAGCTAGTCGCTTGTCCGTCATCGCCATTAAGCACGATCAGATAGCCGAATTATTTCTGACTCATAAAGAAGCCATCGTCGATTTTTTGCTGCGCAAGGTAAAGTGCCCCGATGCGGCACAAGATCTGAGTCAGGAAACTTATTTGCGTTTGCTGGGCAAGGACAGTCTGACACACACCGACAATCTACCCGGTTATCTGTTTCGTACCGCCGAACGCCTGTCGATAGACTTTATTCGCCACCATCAGCGCAGCGGTGCAAAAACCCAAGAATTGAACGACGAGCTGACTTGCCCGCTGATGCAACCGGAAGACTTTGCCATTCTTAGCCAACAATGCGAACGCCTGTTGCAGGCTATCGCCAGCCTGCCGCGGCAATGCCGGCATATTTTACTGCTGCGCAAGATCGACGAACTCACTTATGCCCAAATCGCCGGAAAACTGGGTATTTCCGAGAAAACGGTGCAACGCCAGTTGGTCAAGGCCATGTTGCACTGCCATCACATGCTAATCGGCACGCAGCACTAAACCGGCCAATCGATGACGGCGCCCAAGCTTTCGCAATCGCCAAAAATTCTTCAGCAAGCTGCGACGTGGTTCGTGGAGTTACAGTCTGAATCCTGTGATGAGCAGCGGCGTCAAGCATTCGCGCAATGGCTTCTGCAAAATCCAGCGCATCAGACCGCTTACGACGACATCGCCAGCCTTTGGGGCAATCTGGACGAGCTAAAAACCGCTGAGGTCGCCGGCTTGAATACCGCGCGCTCCGCAAGGCCCCGCGTCTGGCGAAACGGCAAAATGTTAACCGTTAGCCTGCTGCTTGCCACCGTGTTGACCGGCGCATGGCTGGACTTCAAGGCGCCTAGTAGAGTTTACCAAACAGGCATAGGCGAACGGCAAACCGTGCAACTGGCCGACGGTTCCCAACTGCAATTGAATACCGATACACAACTGCGCGTACGTCTGTCCTGGTGGCGCCGCGAGATCGAGTTGCAGCAAGGCGAAGCCATGTTCAACGTCGCCCATCAGGCCTGGCACCCGTTTACCGTTCATACCGGCAATCTACAAATTAAAGACATCGGCACCGTGTTTAACGTGCGGCATGATAATCACGGCACCGCCGTATCGGTCTTGGAAGGCGAAGTTGCCCTACATGCCGGCCGCAGCTGGTTTGGCGAAAATTTACCCGCCGGCTTCAGCCGCAAAATAGATGCGGGCGGCCACTGGCAAAAACCCGAAAAAACCAATACCAAGCAAGTGGCGGCATGGCTCAACGGCCAACTGTTGTTCGACCACACGCCGCTGACCGAAGTCGTCGCGGAATTGGAGCGTTATCACGCCGTGCGTTTTGCGTTTGCCGATCCTGCCTTGGCCAAGCAAACCCTGAGCGGCAGTTTCAATAGCGCCGATCTCAAGCCGTTTCTGCAGGCCCTGGAAAAAATCCTGCCTATCCGCGTGCAGCGCCAAAAACAAACCGTCGTGCTTTACAGCCGCTAACAAACAGGTGTTCGTGTTTGGGTTAAAAAAATATTCCCCAAACCTGTCCAGTTTGACCAGTCTGCTTCGTTAATGGGGTATGGCGAGTCAAAAAATATTGCCACCCACGACTAACAGGAGACGATCATGGATTGCAAACTTAACACCACACCCGCGAAAAAACCGCGCCGACAGGCGCCCCTGCTGGCGTTGGCCCTAGCCGCTTCAATCGACGCAAGCGCGGCAGGCAGCACCAGCGCAAGCATAGACCTTCCCGCGCAACCGCTGGCAGCGACGCTGGAAAACTTGGCAAAGTCCACCAATACCAAATTGATCTATGCCGACTCGATGGTGCAAGGCTTGCAAGCCCAGCCGTTGAAGGGCCAATACACCGTACAACAGGCGCTAGAAAAAGTGTTAAGTCAGAATGGCTTACAGTACGAGCAAGTAGGCGAAGGCGTCATTGCGGTTAAAAAAGTCCCCGCGCCAAAACCACCAGCCGTTAAGGACGATTCGACTTTCGAACTGGGTGCGGTCACAGTGAGTGATCAAACCGAGAGCATGAAATTAACCAGCAAGGACATTGCCACTTCGGTGGACATCATGTACGCCGATAAAATTGCCGACCAAAACGTATTAACGGCCTACGATTTGTTCCACCGCATGCCCGGCGTTCAAGTGACCCAATTCGGCCAAGGCATCACCACCGGCAAAATGTCGTTTCGCGGTTTCAATGGCGAAGGCCGGGTCAACGCGGTGAAATTGCTGATCGACGGCGTGCCTAGCAACACCAACAGCGGCGACACCTATTTTATCGACTCGCTGTTTCCGCTCGACATCGAGTCCATCGAAGTGGTGCGGGGTACCAACGACGCCCGCTACGGCCTGCACTCCTTCGCCGGCAACATCAGCATGAACACCACCACCGGCGGCAACTACGCTAAGGCCCGGGCCAGTTTTGGCAGTTTCAATACCCACGACATCCAATCCGGTCTGGGCTATGAAAAAGACGGTTTCTCGCAGAACTATCAAATTTCCTACCGCGCCAGCGACGGCTACCGCGACCATAGCGACACCGACAAAAACAGCTTTTCCGGCAAGTGGTTTTACACCCCGGACAACCAAAAATACAAAATAGGTTTGATCGCCCGCTGGAGCGAAGCCGGCGCCCAAGAACCCGGCTATATGACATACCAGGAACAGTTACTCAATCAAACCCAAACCTTCACCCGAAATGCCACTGACGGCGGCAAACGCACGGTTGGTCAGGTCAGCACCCACTTGGACGTCAACCTCAGCCCGACCTTATTCTGGTCGTCCAAGGTCTACGGCACTTTATTCGACGACCAGCGTTATGTCACCTATGGCCCTGGCGCAGCACAGCAAGAACGCGACCGCGACGAAATTCAGTACGGCGCGATGACCTCGCTGACCTACCATCCGGTGGTCAGTTGGCTGGACGACTTTTCGCTGGAAACCGGCTTCGACTTCCAGCAACAGGAAAACAAATATCTGCGTTATCTAACCGATAGCAGGGTTCGCCGAAGCAGCGGTTTGCGTAACGACGAGAAG
>Ga0160183_103492_pt1 | contig 34352 bp, 28 predicted proteins | sample met14sb_FD_108562 | JGI IMG/M metagenome (GOLD analysis project Ga0160183, IMG submission 108562) | Synthetic bacterial communities of pure cultures from sediment of Lake Washington, USA, under high oxygen condition - MT... | ecosystem: Engineered > Modeled > Simulated communities (microbial... >...
GCAGGAATCAAAATAAGCCTGGGATTAACTTTTTCAAGCAAAGCCAGGCTTGATGAGGTTTTGCTGCCATGGTGCGGTGCCAACAATACGTCGCTGGCAAGTTTGTCAGCGTACTCTCGCACCAACCAGTTTTCGGCTGTTTGTTCGATGTCGCCGGTCAGCAAAAAAACCTGCTGTGCGGAGCTTACTTGTAATACGCAGGAGTTATCGTTATCACCGATGAATCCACTTTCCGGCGGGGACAGCACCTTAAAAGTAACTTCATCCCAACGCCAGGTTTGTCCGGCCCGGCAATACTCGCCATGTTCGCGTGCGGCCCATTCAGGAACGCTGCTAACAGACTTGTCTACCGGCAATTCGGCAAATATCGACTCCGCGCCGCCACTGTGATCGTTATCGCCATGACTAATCACCAAACTATCAACCCGAGAGATACCCTGCTCGCGTAAAAACGGCAGGACCACTGAATCGCCCATGTCGGAATATTCCGAATAACGTGCGCCGGTATCAAACACCAGAGTATGTTCCGCAGTTTGCAGCACGGCTGCTAATCCTTGCCCCACGTCCAAAACAGTCAACCAAGCTTCACCGGGTTTCGGTTTTTCAACATCAACCAGTAATAACGGCAAAAACAGTAACGGACTTAAATACCGGCACGGAAAGCCCCTTGGCGCTAACAGCAGAAGCACGCCGATGGCCGCCAAGCCAATCGCATACCATGGCGGCGGGAGGCAATAGATGCTGGCTAATGGTAATTCGGCCATGTGCGAAAGCACCCACCACAAGCCTTGCAAGGCATAGTCCAAAACTTGCAGCAACAGCGCTCCGCATGCCGGCCAGATAAACAATAACACCACCGCCAACAAGGCCGGCGGCACGATCAATATACCGATAACCGGCACTGCCAACCAATTTGCGACAGGCGATATCAACGATACTTGCTGAAAAAACACGACCAATAAGGGCGACAAGCCCACGGCCGTGGCCAATTGCGCGGCGCCGGCTTCGCGCCAATACGAAGGTCTGCCCAATCGGCCCGCCGACACGTAAATCAATAATGCCACTGCCACGAATGACAGCCAAAAGCCGACCGACAGCACCGCCAACGGATCGAACAGCAAGACAGCCAGCAACGCCAGCAATAAAACTCGCATCGGCGCGGTGTTACGCTGCCAAGCGATTGCTGCCAACGCCACGCTGAGCATCACCACCGCACGTAGAGTGGGCACCGAATAGCCCGCCAAGCCGGCGTAAAACAGCGAAGCCAGCCAAGCGCACAATGCGGCGGCCCGTTGCGGCGAAATGCTTAATATCCCGGTCCAAGCCCACAGCCGTCTGCTCCAAAGGTAAATCAGGCCGGCGATCAGACTGATATGTGAACCGGAAATCACGATTAAATGCACCACACCGGTGAGTCTAAACACGCGCCATTGCTCTTGGGTGATTGCGTTTTGGCTGCCGATGGTCAATGCTTTTATCACGCCTAACTGTCCACTGCCGGGCAAAGCCGCGTCCAGTCGGTTGGCAATCGCTTGCCGACACTGAGCAAAATATTGACCGGCACTCGGCGATAAGCTCACGATTTGCGGCGGCGGTTTATCGCGCACATAACCCGTAGCACCGATATGGTTGGCAAATAACCAGGCTTCGAAATCAAAGCCGCCGGGGTTGAGGCGGCCGTGCGGCCTGCGCAACTTAACCTGGAACTCCCAGCCCTGCCCCGCAGCTAAGTTGAGCTTTGGGTAATACCAGCTCAGGCGAATTTTATCCGGAAAGTTGCCGGAGGGCGCCGTGACAATAAAATCAAAATTGGTGCGCTGCTCTTGTTGTTGCGGCAGACTGGCGATATAGCCTTGAATTTTCACTTCCTGGTTTTGATAGGTATCGGGGAGTTGTTGGGACAGCCGCCAGCTACCCAATAGACTCGCCCACAGCACCCCAGCCAGCAGCGCGAAAAATCGCCAATGGTGCCGATAAATCAACAACAAGCCGCTAACCACCAAACCGATAAACTCGAACAGACTAGGCAAGCGGCTGAACTGTTGGACAGCAACAATTCCGGCCAGAAATAGCAAACTGCTCAGATTCATCGCCTCTCCGACCTACATTTATCCTGTATAAAACGCCTCATATCTCTACCAATCAAACTCCGCCGCCCTGCGTATTTCACGCAGTCTAGCCGATTTTTTAAACTTGTCTGCGGCGCAACGGCTGTCATGGGCTGGTTGTTGTTGCATTAATCCTGCAAAATAGCCGGTTGCCGTGCCTGGCAAATGCTGTTTTTTAAATTTATAGCGTCTAAGGCTGCTGAAGGCGGGCTGTCGCTAAATCTCCCACTGTATACCCCATGCAAGAAACCCATTACCCGCTGATTGTCCGCCCACGCTTTATCCTGAATGCCCGCAAATGGTGGCGCTTGTGCCATGTTTATCTGGCACTGAGTTTGGGACTCATCTTCGCGCTGATCGGCTTGACCGGCAGTTTGAGTATTTACCGGGAAGAATTGGATAGCTTGCTCAATCCGCAATTGCGCGTCGATACCCCACAATCAACGGCTTTATCGCTGGACAAAATCGTCGCGGCGGTACGTGCTGCCCATCCGGATCGGCACGGTGCCTGGACCTTGGAAATGCCGCGAGCACCGGACGGCATGATCACCGCCTGGTTTGAAAAGCCCAAGGAAAGCGTAGACGCCTTTTATGCGCCTCTGATGGTCTCGGTCAATCCTTACACCGGCCGGGTTGTCGACAGCCGCTTATGGGGCCAAACCCTGACGACCTGGCTGTTGGATTTACATACCCAACTGCAATTGGACGGCTTTGGCCGAAATGCGTTGGCGGTTTTAGGCGGCTTATTAATGTTGTCGGTACTCAGTGGTTTGTACCTGTGGTGGCCGGGCTGGCCCAAGTTGAGGCGCGCCTTTTCGCTGCGCCACGATGCCGGCTTGATGCGGCTAGTATTTGATTTGCACCGACTACTGGGCGTAGCCAGTTCCGGCTTTTTAATGTTGCTGGCCTTCACTGGTTTTCATCTGGCCTACCCTAGCCTGCTGGAGAACCTGACCGCCGCGTCCGGCATGGGACATGGTGACGCCGGCCCCAATGTGCGCAGCAGCGCCATACCCAATGACAGGCCGACCAGTCTGTCGGAAGCAATCCTCGTGGCCCGCGGACCGTTTCCCAGCTCGGAAGTCCGGCGAATTACCACCCCGGTTGGCGAGCTGGGGACGTATCGGATCAATTTGCGCCAACTTAACGAGATCAATCAACACCACCCGTTCACGACCGTTTGGGTGGACCGCTGGAGCGGACAAATTCGCGATGTGCAAAACCCCAGCCAATTCTCAGCCGGACAGACATTTACCACCTGGCTTTGGCCGCTCCATACCGGCGAAGCCTTGGGCGAAAGCGGCCGCTTGCTGTGGTTTTTTGTGGGATTGACGCCGACATGCCTGTTTTTGAGCGGCTTATTACACTGGTTACACCGACATGGCTGGGTCGCGGATCGAGAAATTAACCTGAAACAGGCGACAGACGCGGCGACAACTGCTTGCATGACGACATTAAAACGCGCCGCCAAGGCAATTCTTAGGGTCGTGATCCCCGCTGCTAACCGTTTTTTGCAAAAAATCTACGGCCGAATCAGGCGGATAAAAAGACTAAAGTAGTGTTTTCAGCACCACTTCTTAAGGAAATAGCACTTTCGCCAATTCCTGAGTTTTTAAATATTGGCTTTGCAGGTCGGCAAATATCTCAGCCTGACAGGCCGGGCTGATGCTCAGTTTCTCAAAGGCCGAGACCGGCCAGGTTTCTTTATCGTCGAACACACTACCCACCATATGCGTCGCCGCGCCGACCAAAGCTGCCTGCCGCCAATAGCTGCCTTGATAACCCGGATTGCGATGGTACCGAATAATCGCCACCAACGCTTCGGGTATTCCCCAGGAAACGGTCAGATGCGCCCCGACTTCGCAATAATCGGTATGCAGCAATTTGCGCAAGGCTTGATTCAAGTCCAATTCGGGATTGGCTTGTTTAAAACGCAGGGCCTGGTGGGTTTCTTCGGGCATGATGTCGGCCATGCAGAGCAAGCCGATATTGTGCAGGATGCCGCCGGTATGCACGGTTTGCGGCAAGTGTTCATTGCCCCGCTCCGCCGCAAGCTCGTCGGCCAGCGCACGGGCAGCGTGCGCCACCAGCATGGTACTGATCCAATAGCGTTTGATATCGAAACTTCGGCAATCCCTGATATTAAACGGCTTCATCACCGCCAAACCGATACCGACGCCCCGGACAATATTTAATCCCAGTTTCAAACAGGTTCTTTCCAATGACGTCACCGGTTCGCTGGAGTTGTTAAACCACGCTGAATTGGCCAAGGCAATCAGTCGCGACGAAATCGTGGCATGCCCCGCCAGAATCTTGGCTAACCGGGCATAATCCAGATTATCGTCGGACAAGGCTTTGACCACTTGATGAACGTCGTGCGGTAAAGAAGGCAGCCGTTTAATATCTGCAAAGCGTTCCGGCAATTCAAGATCAGTCATAATTGTTTCGATGAATATCGTTATGGGCTGGTTTGGAGTGAATAAATTCCAGCCGGAAATCTTTGTCAAACATGGCCGGCACTTCGGCGGCAGTCAAAGGTTGACTAAACAAATAGCCTTGCACCACTTGGCAGCCCAAGCCGCTCATCACCATGGCTTGCTCTATCGTCTCCACGCCTTCCGCCACCAGCGAGAAATCCATCGCATTGGCCATGCCGATAATCGTCCCGAGCAAAATGGGGGTTTGCGGATTAAACAGCACATCCTGAACAAAGGTTCTGTCGATTTTCAGACAATCCACCGGCAACTGCTTCAGCGACGCCAGCGACGAAAAGCCGGTACCGAAGTCGTCTATGGCGATTTTCACTCCTATGCCCTTCAGTTTTTTAAATATCTCTAAGTCTGCCGCCGTTTGCATGGCACTTTCTGTGACTTCGATTTGCAAATAGTGAGCCGGCAATTGGGTATGTTTGAGGATTTCCCGCAACGTGAACGGAAATTGCGGATCGCGGAAATGGCTTGCCGAGACGTTGACAGCCGTGGTGAATAACGGCAGCCCTTGGTTTTGCCAGGCAATTAATTGTTCGCAAGCCTGTTGAATAGCCCAGTCGCTAATTTTACCGATCAAACCCAAAGCCTCAGCCAAAGGAATAAACTCGCCGGGCCCCAACAAACCGCGCAACGGATGTCGCCAGCGCACCAAGGCTTCGAGACCTATCATTCGCCCATCCAACATACTTACCTGGGGCTGATAATACAATTGCAATTGCTGGTGCTCCAGCGCGTCGCGCAAGGTTTGCTCGTCTTGCATGCGCTTAATCGCCAGGCCCGTCATCTCCGGCCGATAGTAAGCGTAGCGCTGTTTGCCGGCGCTTTTCGCTGCGTACATGGCGGTGTCGGCGGCTTTCATCAAGTCGTGCTCGTTCTCGCCATCTTTTGGATAAATAGCAATACCGATACTGACGCGGGGCTTTAAATGGTGGGTATCCAAAATTAAAGGTCGGTTGATTTCCTGCAAACAGCGTTCCGCGATTTCCATGGCTTGAAATTCGTCGGTAATGCTGCTGGCGATGATACAAAATTCGTCTCCGCCCAATCGCGCAGCAAAGTCTTCTTCACGTACCACGCTTTGGATACGTTGGGCGATCGCTTTCAGAAATTGATCGCCGACGTTATGTCCAAAGCTGTCGTTGACGTACTTAAATTCGTCCAGATCCAGGAATAGAAACGCAAACTCCAGCTTGCCGCGCGCCGAGGCTTTGATGGTCTGTTGAATACGCTTGTGATAATGCACACGGCTGGCCAGGCCGGTCAACTCATCGAAATACGCCAACTGATGGATGATTTTTTCCGATTGCTTTTGCTTGGAAATATCCTGCACCGTCCCGGTGACAAAACTCTGCTGTCCGCTGCTAATCATGGCCGTATCCTGGCGGACACTGATGGGCGTTTCCAGATCCGGCCGCAAGCGGTACTCGACATACTCGACCTGTTCGCCCTGGGCAGCGGCCTCTATCAAGGTCTGCACTATTTTGCGGTCCGCAGCCTCAATTAAATTCAAATAGTTGCTGAGCTCTCCCAGAAAATAGTCGGCCGGCATTTGGCACATTTCCGCTAAAAACGGCGATATTTCGAATTTATCCTGCCGCGGATCCCAAGTCCAATAGCCCAAACCGGCGATGCGTTGCGCAGCAGACAATTGCTGCTTACTGTTGCGTAATTCCGCCGTGTCATGGCTGGAGCGCAGCAGAAAACGAATGTGATGAATCAACACCACATGATTAAGGGGTTTGATGATGAAGTCGGTAGCGCCGACCTTAAATGCCCGATTTATCGATTCGATGTCTTCCAAGCCGGTAGACATAATGATGGGAATGTCGGTCATGGCGGGGTTGGCGGACATGCGCCGGCAGGTTTCAAAACCGTCGATGCCCGGCATAATCGCATCGACTATGACTAGATCCGGAATGGCCGTTTCCAGCAAGAGCAGCGCCGCTTCGCCACTCTCGGCCTCCACGACGTCGAAACCCGAGGCTTTTAACTGTTCGCCGGTAATCAATCTGAAGTTTGGATCGTCGTCTATCAGTAAAATTCGCTTGGCTTCCAGCGCCAAGTCGGCTACTCGCTTATCCATGCCGGATTGCGGCAAATCGGGCTGCGCTACGCTGGCATGGGCAATAACACGCAGCTCGGCCAAAGCCGCCGGCAATTGCGCCTCAAATTCCGCCAGCAGTGCCGGGATTGCTGCAAGATCAGCTTGGCGGCCGGCAGTTTCCAGCAATCGGCAGGTTTTAGACAAATCCCTGGCACCCAGATTGGCGCTGGACGATTTGAGGGCATGAGCCATATCGGCCAGCAAATCCGCCTGCCCATCGCTAGCGGCTTGTCTAAGTTTTTCGGCTGTTTCCGGCGCGGTTTGCAGATAGAGTGCGATGGCCTTGTTTAATAAACTTACCCCATTCGCATCGTAAATATCCCGAAGCTGAGCCAGATCGGCCTGGCAAATCGGTCCGGGCGGAAATTCGCCTGCCATCGCTGCGTCTTGATATGCCAGCGGAGCCGACTCCAGTGCATTATCCGCAGCATTTGGCAGCCAATTTATCAATAGATGGCGCAGTTGTTCTTTGCTGAACGGTTTACTTAAATAGCCGTCCATACCCACCATTTCACACTGATCGTGTATGCCTTTTTGTACATCGGCGGTTAAAGCGATAATCGGAATTCGGGTCGAGGCCGTGGCTTGTTCATGCTCGCGAATTTTGACTGTTGCCGAAAAGCCATCCATAACCGGCATATGACAATCCATCAAAATTAAATCGTAACGGCGCCGGCAGGCGGCTTGCAACGCTTCCTGACCGTCTGCAACCACCTCCGCGATGCAGCCCATGCTTTCTAAGAAGCTTTTGACCACTTCCTGATTAACCAAGTTATCCTCGGCCACCAAAATGCGCCCGGATAACTTAATTTGCTCCGGTGTAACAGCGGATGGCGCCGTTTGCTCCACGGGTGCGAACGTGGCGATTTCCAGCAAGCAATTCAGCAGACGTTGTTGAAAAACCGGTTTGTTCAAATAAAAGCTGATGCCGTATTCGTGGGTCAGGCCGGTTTTAATGCTGACATTTTCGGAGCTGAGCATGATTAAAGGCAGTTTGGGAATACGCTGGTCGCGTTGAATGGCCTTGGCCAGCGTCAAGCCGTCCATTACCGGCAAATGCCAATCCAGCAGAGCAACTTGAAACGGATTATTTAAAGTAGCCGCCTCGACCAATAGCTTCAGCGCCCTGGGGCCGCTATCGACGGTCGTAACATGGGCGCCCCATAGCGAAACTTGATCGTGAAGTATGTCGCGGTTTATCGCATTGTCATCCACTACCAGGATGTGCAGACCTTCCAAAGCACTGGTGTCGGCACGTTCGATGTCGCTCTGGATGCCCAACCCCAATTCTAAGTCAAAGTAAAACCGGGAACCCCGACCGATATTACTTTCCAGCCCCAGACTACCGCCCATTAATTCGACTAATTGCTTGGAAATGGTCAAACCTAAACCGGTCCCGCCATAACGCCGGGTAATGCTGCCGTCGGACTGCGTGAAACTGTCGAAAATTTCCGCCTGACGCTCAGCGGCAACCCCTATGCCGGTATCGATTACTTCGAATAATAATCTGACTTTATCGCGTGCGGTATTTTCCGGAACACTCACCTTAAGCTGCACATCGCCTTCTTCGGTAAACTTGATGGCATTGCTCAGCAGATTAACCAGCACCTGCCGTAATCGTTCCGCATCGCCCTGCACAATAACGTGCATTTGGTGCGGCAGATTCAATATCAGTTCCAGGCCTTTACGGTGGGCTTGCTCAGCCATCATTTCCACGGTGTCTTCCAATAAGCGGCGCAGATCGAACTCCTGAACGATCAACTGCAATTTGCCGGCTTCGATTTTGGAAAAATCGAGAATATTATTGATGATGCTGAGTAGCGAATTGGCGGAACGGTAGGCAGTATCGGCAAATCTGGTTTGCCGATCATCCAAACCGGATGACATCAACAACTCGGTCATGCCCAACACGCCATTCATCGGCGTTCTGATCTCATGGCTCATGGTTGCCAAAAATTGCGACTTGGCTTTACTGGCTTGTTCGGCTTGCTCTTTGGCGGAGAGCGCTTCGGCGATGCTGATACTCAGCTCTTGATTTTTTTCTTCCAATTGCTGGGTACGTTCGATAACTTGCCTTTCCAAAGAATCTCGGTGCATGGCTAGTTGATCGTCTCTGAACTGGATTTCGGCTAGCATGGCATTGTACACATCGGCTAAATCGCCGAATTCGTCGTTGCTGGTCTTGTTAATCCGATGCGAAAAACTCTTCTCATGCCCCACCGATTGCATGGCATCCATCAGTTTGAGTAGGGGCGCCAAAAATATTTGCTGCAATTTGGTGGTCAGCATACCGATTAAGACCATGGTAAACACCACGATCAAACCCATAGTCGAATAAAACGCTTTTAATATGGCGTAGAAACCGCTTTGGTCATCCACCAAATGCAATACCCCTACGACGTCACCATCCAGTTCTATCGAACGGACAAAATGCAGATTGTTGTCGTCATCGTATTTGAATACGTTTTTTTCGCCAGCCTTACCGACAATATTATTGGTATAAGGAAATAAGCGCTCATACCAATAAGCAAAAACTTCGCCGATAAAACCATATAGGCCTTCTGAACTAGGGAGGGATTGCGCATCGTTTAAAAGCGCGGAAGCTTTTTCCGCATCCCAATGACTAACGCCCAGCTTTTGCGAGTGATAGTCGGCAAATAACTTGCCTTGCTTATCATATAATTCGGCATTTAATATGCTGTCCCGGGTTTTCATACTATTTAACATAGTATTAGCCGAGACAGTATCTTCAAAAACCAGCGCCGCTGAAATATTCGACGCAATAATATTGGCAATTAATACCAGCTGCTGCTCGGTATCTTTCTTTTTTGCATAATATTCATTTACAACAATCGCAGTGCTTGCCGAAAACAGCGTCAACACAGCGATCAAAGTCATAATAAAGACTAGCTTGATCTTGATAGGCGCATTGTTAAACCATTTAAACATGCGATTATCTCTCCTAATTATCGCCGACAATTTTCGCTAAGCGCAGAAGGCTGGAACTAATCGTTAGCCCCGAGCTTTTGACCGTGGCAAGATTGATATGTAACTGTATTTTTCCGTCGGTATTCACCATAGCCACCATGCCCCCCGATTCGATAAAATTGGCTTCTTCACCTATCGTCAACACCGGAAACTGCCTGGTATCTAAAAAAACTTGCGACAAAACACTATTGGATAATTCGCTTAAAAACAGAATATGACATTGATTTAAATTGCGTAACTTATCCGAATTAATTATTTTAATCACTCTATCTCCAACTGCTTTACCGCTAATTGAATCAAAAGATTGCAGTAATGCATTGTCTCCTACCAAACAAACCTGCAGGTTATTTCCGGAATTGGCAAACGCCTGCTCCGGCCATTGCGTAAAACGGGCAAAATTAAGCGTCAATGCGGCCAACACCGTATATTGCTCAAGCGCCAACGGCGCCGCGCAAGACGCGCTTGAACTAAATAACATTAATGCCAACAGATAAATTTTTATTGCGTTTTGCATATCCGTCGCAACAATAATCCAACTAAATAGAAAAAATGCAAAACAGTCTACCTGCCAGCGGCATCAGAAATTCCAACTGATTTTGCCGTACATACCCCTATCAATAAATGTTGGCAGTACCAGGTTTTCCTGTTGATATTCCAAGTGGCTATTAGTTAATAAGTTTTGGCCTACCAATGATATTTCCAGATCAGGTTCGGGGCGCCAGGCCAAGCGCGCGTCCATCGTCACATAATCGGGTATGTAACTGTTGCCGGAAGCTGTTGCTGCGGCATTGTTGCCGACGTAGCGAAACCAAACATCAAAGTCCAAATCCGGCCGTATATTCACCGCACTGCGTAAATTCATGCGCTGCTGCGGACTAATGCCCACCACCGCCATTGCGGTTTGCGGCACTTCGGTTTTAAGGAGGCTGTAATTGGCGTCCCACCGCCACCAGTCCAGCATTTGCCAGACAGTCGAGACTTCGACACCATAGGTCTTGGCTTTTAAATTATTACTAAAGGGTAAAGGCTGGACCAACACACCGCGAATAGGATCGAAATAAACGGCGCCTTGGGAAGCGTCGCGCATGTGCGCGTAATCGTTATAAAACGCCGTCACATCCACCGATACGGATTTGATCATGGTGGTGCGGTAACCCACTTCGTAAGCAATCACATCTTCGCTGCGCAAGCTTGTGTTACCCTCCAGCGCCAGTTCCACCGGTATAAAAAATGGCGATGACGGCGGCACAACCGCTGTCGTCAAGCGCATATTGGCTTCGCCGCGCGAGGGCGTGCGCACTGCTCTGGATACCCCGGCCCAAAGCCGATGATTCAGCGCCGGCGCCCACATTAATCGGGCGGTGGGCTGGCCTTCAAAGCCGGTGAAATCGTTATGTTCAAATTTGTTGCCCAAGGTCAACCACAGCGTTTGGTCTATCAATTCCATTTCATCCTGGACGAATGCGCTGAATAACTGATTTTTCCGGTGGGCAGGAGACATGCTGAATATAGTGCTACTTTCAAGGCGATCCGAGGTTAGTTGGTAACCCAGCCCCCAAATCAATTCATGGCTATCAAACAAGCCGAAGCGATGCTGAAAATCCAAGTCAAATGTATCCCGCCCTTCAGACATCCATTCCTCATTGCGCCGATAATAGTCGTAAAACAACTGTAGGGACATGTCGGACTGGGTGGAAAACGTGTGCTGCCAGCGACCCATGATATTGCCGCCGTAAGCTTCGGCTTTATCACGGAAAGTTGTACTGTAGGGCGCTAAAATACTGGGCTTAGACAACACTTGATTGAGATGACTGTGATAAAGATCGCCCTGAAATTTAAGTTCGTCTGCTGACGACAACTGAGAATCTATGCGAAACCCGCCCTGAACTTTGTCCCAATCGTCGCCGGCGCCATGGCCTTGGGCATTGGTATTTTGATCGCGTTTGAACCCCTTGGCATAAACCCGGCCCGTCGTATCCTCGCCCAACTTGCCGCCGTAGCGAAATGCGCCAAACCCCTGTTCCTCAGTACCGCCGCCTGCAGCCACCAGACCGCCCTGCGTTTTCGAGCTGTGTTTGGTGATGATGTTGATTACACCGTTTACCGCGTTAGCGCCCCACAGCGTCGCGCCAGGGCCTCTAATCACCTCAATCCGCTCGACATCCTCCATCATCACATCCTGGTTTTCCCAGTAGGTACCGGAAAACATGCGGCTATAAGTATTGCGACCATCGATCAATACCAGTAACTTGTTGGAGAAACGCGCATTAAAGCCCCGGGAACTGACCGCCCACTTGTTCGAATCGATACGCGCCACGTCAAGGCCTGGGGCCATGCGCAGTGCCTCGGGAATACTGGTCGCGCCCGTTCGTTTGATGTCATCGTTGGTAATGACAAATATCGCGGCCGCGGAATCGTTTAGTGCTTGGGCTTTTTTGGACACTGAAGTCACTTCAACATTCAGCAAGTCTTCCACATTCAGCTCAAGTGCGTCTTGAGATGCAGCCTGCAAGACGCCGGCGTGACCAGTTAATACAAAAAATCCGACAATATAATTTTTCATAGGGTCTTATGAGCAGTGCTTTGGGTCGTTCAATCTTTATTAATCAGCAATCCCGGATACCTGGATTGCGACTCCGGCATGCGGTTTGACTATCAACCGGCCTTCATATCGACAGCGAGGGACATTCCCACAGCTTGGGGGCCTTATAGGCCGCGAAGGGAATCAATCCAGATTCGCAGGAACAGCAATAATTGAGGATCGGGCTAACCATAAAGCATGGCGTGTCATGATCGTTTCGATATTGTTTTGCAATGTGGGCAAGTCTAGCTCAATTATCGAATTCAGACAGATGATGGGGCAGGCATGAGAGGCTTCTGTCTCCATGTTCGGCCAAGCCGGAAAAAAATGCCCCGACTCGGTCGCAGGAAAATCATGGGAAATCTTTGTTTCAAACCAGGAAATTAAGCTGCTGCACGCTGCCGGCTTGGCCTTGTTCGGTTAAATAGATACCGCTACTGGCAATTTCACCCAACGCTTGATTGGCGGTGTCTTTTAGTTGAAACGGCGTCGTCAAGTGACCTAAGTAAATCGCCCCGACATTTTTATCACCCAGCGCCAATAATTGCTGCGACCCGTCATCATGCCGCTGCCAGATTCGCAGTTGTTTATAAACGGCATCGCCGGAGTCGATAAACTGATTGTTATCGTCGTCATAAGCCGCTAAGTCTGCAAAGCCGTTGCCGCTGCGCGGACCGAACAATTCCGAACCGTCGTTGATCAGGCCATCGTGGTTTTTGTCCAATGCCAGCAGACCGCTGCCGGCTTTCAAACCGGCTATTTGATCCAAACGACCATCGGCATCGATATCGAATTGAAATCGGCTGCCGCTTAACTCTGCGGCATTGCCGTCGAAATTGATAACCAAAGGATCGGTTTTCACCGCGTCGCCGGCGCGGATACTGAGATTGGATTCGGTATAAAAGCTGCGGCTCATCGACAAGGACACTGAAAAACTCAGCGTTTGCCCATCCCGGGTAGTGATACTGCCTTCGGCGCTGAAATTAGTCGTTTCGCTTTCGAAATAAGACTCGGATTTTTCGTAGACCAGTCCATACCCTTCGCGCTCGGGGACGGATGTTGCCGGTGCTTGCTGCGGGGCCTGAATGGTCACAGAGTCGGCTTGCCCCTTGAGATCATCCGGAGCGAATAATTCAAAGTCGCGGCCGGTAATCTCCTTGACCATGCGTCTGATGATTTGCAACAGCAGATTATCTTTGGAACTGAGCGCCCTATCGGTATCCAGGGTTTGCGCAGCAGTTGCCGAAGTTTGCGCCGACCGGCTGAGATCAAGGGAATCTTGAATGACTTTGCGCGCGGTTTCGGGGCGAGTCTTTCGCGCTGTATTAGGGGTATCTTCCGGCTTATCGATCCAGACCCGCAGCGATTCGTTGCGTTTGCTGATCTGTTGCGCTTGATGCTGACTTTGCAGGTGGACGGCGGAATTCTGGATAATCATGGCAACCCCCATAGCTCGATTGATTTGAGCTGAATATCGGCTGCGACCCTGAAATATTAAATATTTAGTTTGTCTTCTATTTTTTGCTTGTAGTTTAGGAAATGGGCGGCTTGTAACTGCTCGTTTCGGTCTGTTCCCAACAGACGACAAGGTACATCTATTTCGGTGATGTGAAACGGATAGTCGTCGCGGTTTTTCCGATAGCCCAGTATGTGGGCGCGAATCGGTTTGAAGCTATCGGCGTTGGCGACAGAAAACTTTTGTTGGTTACAGTAAATCGCAATTGCACCGTCCTCATCGGTCGCTATCCGCACTCTCAGATCCATCACACTGGCGCCGAGTTTGACCGGCACGGCCTGGCAAGATAGCACTCCGGCTGAATTGCGCTGGATTTCGTAAAATTTGACACTCAAACCATCCGGCAATTGCGCGCGCGCCAGCAAGGTGTCTAAAAACACAGAATAGTGCGTGATGACGTGCTCAGGATTGGCATTGCTATGCTGATGGACAAACAGCGCGCCTTTTTCGTCAAGCACGTAAACACCCACGTGTTTGCTGGTTGCATGATAAAAAACCTGAATCACATCAGCCAAATTCTGCGTATATAAAGACGGAATATAGGTTTGATCCAGTACGTAGGCATCAAAAAATACTGCGGAAAATTGCGGATTAGGCTTGGCTAATTCATGCAGCAGTTGATTTTGCGTGTCCAGCCGGTAATAGCCGAGGCTGCCGTTTCTGAGTTGGAACAAGCCATAACCGGTCTCGGCAGCCACGATATAGCGCTGCAAGCCGTCCCGAGCGGATGCAAAAAATTTTAGCAAATTGCCGAACAAAGATTCGATGCGCAAGAGGATGCTTTTGCCGCGTACCGGGTTGTAACATAGCGCTTGGAGTTTATCGGCAGACAAGGGCGCGGCGCTGTTGTTAAACACGTCAACGAGGCAGTTAAATACTCCCTCTATGCCTATATAGCGCTGCAAGCTGGCCTCCCCCCAACTGGATACCGACAAGCGCTGAATGCTCTGGATGAAACACTGACGGCTATCACCGTAACTTAACGGGTCTGAGCGTTCGCTCATCACCAACTGTTGATTGTTCGCGTCAATCGCCAAACTTTCGCCGAGGTTTATCAGTAACAAGGACGACGAGACGCGATTCGGCTCGCCGTAAACCTCCAGATCGTTCTCCCTGCCCGGCAAATAGCGGCTTAGAAACGCATTCAACTCATTAAACAGTTGATATAAATCATTATTGGCAATTTTAAGATTGGGAGTCACCAGTTGCAGATTGAGCGACTTTTTGTACAAGCCGTTTACCACGGCCCAGCATAAAACTTCGAGCAAGCTCTCGCCGGATTTAATCGCGCTTTCCAGAGAGGCTTTCTGTGACGCCGCCCGGTCATCGTATAAACACCAGCGAGGCGGAGCGTCGTCAGTCAGGACTTCCACAGCTATCAGCAAATCGGGTTTGGCGTGGACCGTGGTTCTGGTGGTGAGCACTTCAATTTTATCGGGACGTAAATCCAGGGTGGCCCGCAATTTCCGGCCGATCAATTTCAAGTCTCTGTTTTCCCGCTGCGCCTGATCCAATGGCAAACCGGAAAACTTTAAAATCATCCGCAGACATTGTTGCAATTGATCGCGAATCACCACGTGCTCGACACTGGCTTTCTTAATGTCCCAAAATTTTTGGCTGGCTAAATTGTCCAGCAAATCCTCCGGCCATTCCCATTGATCTGCCACACTATGCAGATAATCTTCACGCTGCAAGCGCACTCTATTCTCCGTGAGATTATCGGACGCGGCCATGATCTTCATGTAAAAACATTCCCGAATCAGATTCAAGCGGCGTTTGGACTGAGCCTGGCGCAGATAGGCATCCACTTTACGGTACATCAGCAGGTAAGGATCCAGGCTTTCGACACTGAAATCGCCTTGATACACCGCCTGCTTCAATGACAGACACAGCCACTGCGGTTCGGGAAATTCGCTGGCATAACTTTCCATCAGCAGCAGCTTCAACAAGGACTTATGCGGGGATGTCAAAGACTTGTAGATATGCCAAAGCGTCGCACTGACGAATTCCGCCATCGGCATATCTTCTAGGCCGCCGAAATCGACGACGTCGGTTTCGGAGATAAACCGGTTTTCCAGCAAATGCGCGACATATTGCTTATAGTATTTTTCCTGTTGCGGCGGCACCAACCACCAGACCGGTATCCGCCCGGCGATGTAAATCGAGGTGCGGTAAAACTCTTCCAATAACAGATAATGTTGGGTTTCGCCGCTACTCTCTTTAGAGATCGGCGTATTTTCGCCGCGCAAAAACTGCGCCGCATCAACCAGAAAAAAATGCGTCTCAATTTTTAAGGTCGCCGCCCATTTTTCCACTTCCTGGGCTTTTTGCCGCAATTCGTTTAATTCATCCGGCGCCAAAGTGGATGAATGGCAAAGCCAAATATCAATATCGCTGTTTTTCGAAAACGCCATACTCCCGACGCTACCCATCAAAAAAATCGCCTGGATAGGATAGTGTCTTAAGGCCTTGCGCTTGTAGACAAAGCCTTTGGAAAACTGCTTGGCAACATCTATAGTCTGCTTGTTGGGCGTGTAATCGGGAATACCCGCCGGGCCTTCCAGCGACACGAAACCGGGCAACAAGGGATGATTTTGATGAAACAGTAACGGCAACAGCTTTAAGAAATCCTGTTGGCGCGGCTGCAAAAAACTTTGTACATGTTGCAAACGCAACTGATTGAAGTGCTTGAATCGTTGGGCAACTGCATATAGATCTTTTTTGCTGATCTCTTCGCCCGGCGCGCCTAAATGGATGGGTAGGAATCGATTGATCAAAACGGCCGCGCCTAAATCAAGTGTAAGGCCAGTATAGAAGAATCAAACCGGCTTGTGAAAATTAAGCTGGACGAAGCGCCCGTTACCGTCATCAAAACAGGTAAAACGGGTTAAACAGGCGTGCGGCAAATCGATATGAAAACTTTGGGTAACCGGCAGCTTGAAGGCTTCTGCGAATATTGCTCTGATCACACCGGCATGGGTTACTACCAGCACGCGGCGTCCGGCCTGCTCAGCCAATAAACTTTCCCAGCCCTTCCTGACGCGGGCGGCGAATGCTTGGTAGCTTTCCGCGTTCGGCGGGGTGAAATGGACGGGGTCTTTATAAAATGCCGCCAGTGAGTCGGGCCAGCGACTGGAAATTTGCTCGGCGGTTTGGCCTTCCCAAGCGCCGAAATCAATTTCACCCCATGCCGGTTCAATCACCAAATCCTGTTGCTGTTGTTCGCACCAGGCCGCGGCAAAGGAACGGCAACGGCGTAGCGGCGAACTGATCACCACATCCCACTGCCCTGCCCCGCATTGGCCATACATCTGCCGCCAACCGCGTTCAGTCAGCGGATCGTCGGTGATTCCGCGATAATACGAACCGCCACGGGCTTCGCCGTGTCGCAGAAAATCGATTACGGTCGACTGATGCATCGCGATGGAATCAAGTGTTCAAGGTATCCATCAAATCGATCATGAACTCCATTTCCTCGTCTTCGATCCGTTGCCATGCCCTAAAGCCCAGGGCATTCAACACCCCACCGCCTTTTTCATCCTTATCCATCTCCAGTAATATTTTTTGAATGTCGGCGCGGCGATTCTGTAATCTCGGCCCTATCATCAAAGAATGGTAGATGACGCTTATTTGGCTACGCACCAAGATCCGCAGCTGTTTTTTAATCACACCGGACAGGTTGTCATAGGCCTCCGCCAGAATGATGCCGACATCCGCTTCGCCTTTCAGCAGGTGTTTGGCCACCAAAACATGATTGTCCGATAACAACGGGACGATATTCCCGGCGTGCAAATCCGCGGGCTCCAACATAATCATGCCCATCAGGCGCACATCCGGATCGTCGGTGAAAGCCACCCGAGTATTCGGTTGTAAGTCGGCCACATCGTTGATATTACTGTCGGCGTTAACGGCAATGATCGCTTCGTCGGATTCGCCCTGGGCGCGTACCAGCGGCAAAAAACCTTTTTCTCGGACCAGCATGGCGGCGTCGAAGGGGTTGGCGTAAATCAAATCGATCTTATCGGCTGCGATGGCCTGATGCAGGTCTTGATAGTGATTGTACATTTCCAAATGGATGGCCTCGGCGCTCTGCTTTTGCAACCAAGTGTTGAATATATACCAACCCGACAGGTGGTCTGGGGCAAAATCCGGGCTGACTGTAAACATGTAAGACATGATGCTCCCCAATTAACTAAGTGTCGGATACAGTGCGATGCATTCATCGACTTTACTGCGCGAGGGTTTGCGGCGCACCGAGGTATAGCCAACCACCTTACCGCCGCGCACATTCGGAATGACCGTGGCTTTTACCCAGTAATAACCGCCGTCCTTACGCAAGTTTTTCACGAAGCCTTGCCATTTTTCACCGCGTTGCACCGTATCCCATAAGTCTTTAAACGCAGCGGACGGCATGTCCGGGTGCCTGAGAATACAATGCGGCGCGCCGATTAACTCCGCTTCGGTATAGCCCGACATTTCCACAAATGCGCGATTGACGTGGCTGATAATGCCATCCGGCGTCGTGGTGGAAACAATCAATTTGCCGTCGGGATACGGCGTTTCAAGCTCGGTGTACAGCACTTTTCTGGATTTGCCGTCGCAATAGGTAAGCGTTGCTTCCTGGTACTCGCCAATGATGTCTTCGGGCTTCATATCAACGATCATGATTTACTCCGGGTTGCCGGTTAGGGTTTACAGCATTTCGGAAATACTCTCTGCCGCACGCTTCACATCAAGAAAGATGAGTCCGAGCTTGGCGTTGGGTTTGGCGAGTACGGTAAGCACGGCTTCATTACCGGCATAGGTCATTAGCACATAGCCCCTGGCACCTTTGATCAACACCTGTTCCAAATTGCCGCGATTTAATTCTTGGGCCGTTCTATCGCCCAAAGACAACATGGCTGCACTCATAGCGCCTACCCGATCCTCGTCCATACCGGCTGGCAACACCGACGCCATCATCAGACCGTCGGTGGAAATCACACCGGAGGCTTCTATATCCGCCGAAGTACCGTTCAGCTCGGTTAAAACTGACGTCAGCATGTCTGCTTTCATAATCTAATTCCTCTTAACTAATGAGTGATGTGGCGATGCGTTTAATTGGCAGCATCAGCGGCTTTGGTTAAATAACGGGTGATTAAAGCCCAGGCCAGGGTTACAAACTCCGCCTGGTTAAAATGCGGTACGCCGGTGATCGCCAAGACGAATCGGTGTTTACCGACGAACATCGGCCAAAAGCCGATTTGACTGTTACCGAAAGGATCTACTATGGCCCAGGCGTGACTGGATATGCCCATATTGTTTATCAGTAATCCGGAACGGCGTTTATGCACGGTCGCCAGTTCCGCGCTAAGTGCGGACAGTTCTTCGGCTACTTCATGCGGAAAGCCGCTGCAAGCCAGGTAAAAGCCTTGGTCGTCTGCCAATAGCACTTTGCCGCTCTCGGAAATCTTTCCCAACAAATCAGGCAAAATCTCCTCTAGCGCTGAGTGTGGCGCCTGCAAAGGTGTATCCACGCCTTGCACCCAGCCCAGTTTTTGGCAATACAACAGCAACTGCAAGGCCTTGTCCTCGTCATCGATTTCCATCAATGTTTGCAACTGCGCGATAGTCAGTGCCGGAGTCTGTTCCTGTTGCAGCAAGCGGATTAAAAACCGCCGGGGTTTATCGTTTTCGGGTGACGAGACAGCGTAGTAAGCACCAGCGGGAGTAGGATAGAGATACAGCCCGTTAATCAGATCAAATCTTTCCATGGTGATTACCCCGCCAAACCAGGATCCAGGGAATATAAAAGAGCTTGTACCAACAAAGAGACATCATTCTTTTCCCGTGCATCCACCGAAAAAACCGGCGGTTTCAAGCCAAAGCCTTGCAGTTGCGCATGGTAGTCTTCTATTGAGGGTGTGCTACTTAAATCCATTTGCGTCACCCCAATCGCTACGCTGGTGTCGTTGATAAACTTACCGAACGCATCCAGAAAAAAACGCATATCCTGAAAAGGGTCTGCGCGGGTGTTGTCTAGCAATAAAATTAAGCCGATGCCGCCGTTGGTCAAAATATCCCACATAAAATCAAACCGTTCCTGCCCGGGAGTACCGTACAAGTGAATTTTTTTCGCCGCCCGCCAAATTCATGACACCGTAGTCCATCGCCACCGTAGTGGATGCTTTACGATTTTTTGTCATATCACTGGCAGCCGCATCAGTTTTTATCGGAGGCACATCGCTAATAGCGTTGATTGCAGTCGTTTTGCCGGCGCCTACCGGGCCCGTGAAAATAATTTTGTATTGACTCATCGAGATTCCTTATCGTTTGCTAAGCGCCGCGCAATTTATTGAGAATTTTGCTTAATAAACCCTCATTTTTGGGCTTCTTGGTGGGTTCTACGGCAATCACCGCATCGGCTTGACGTTCGCTTTGTTTCAATATGCCTATCGTCTGGCAGGCACTAATAAACACAAACACATACTGCGGTTTGACATGTAACAGACCAGCAACTTCCAATGGCGTTCTCGGTGCCTGAACCAACAATGCGGCAATGCGCAAAGCATCGGGCGTGATGACCAGTCGGGTAAAATTCGGCCATCTTTCTAAGTAGACCGGCCCTTGAATATCCAGACCTATCGGGAAGCGTCCTTTGGATGTCCAGATTGCCAATTTCCAGACAAAAGCCCCCATATCTTGAAACTTATCTTCGGCGCGCTGAATGGCGGTTGTGGAATCGACTGCCGTCAAAATCATTTTGCCGACGGAGCCTTTACCCAATGGCATCCCGGCAAATGCGCGGGTTTGTTTATCGTCGGCATCGATCCAGACTTCCTGGCTTTCCGGAAAAATCGTCAAAGGTTTCCAAATCGAACAAAGTTGCAAAACACGCGACTGTAAATTGGCCGTTTTATATGCCGACATCACGTAGCCCAAAAAATACTGGCGCGGATCGTAACAGGCTGTTAACAGCTGCACCTCGTCGTCAAAATCGATGTCGCTTAGTGTCCCTAAAAACGCTGTGAAGCCGCCTTCGTTCAACTGCATCGCAGAATGATGTTTGCTGGCCTTGTGGTGCTCAGCGGCATCACCCGTTTTTGGCGCCTTAGCCTTATTGACATAGACATCCATAGCCATTTTTTTCGGCTTGTCGTCCTTGGGCGGGGACGGCATATCAGCTGTCTTTGCAGGTGCTTGCGCAATCTTCGTACGTCCGGCAGCGGCTTTGCGAGCCTCGGCAACCGCCTTAATCTTGTCCAGCACCGCCATTATTTGCTGGACATTCACCGGCTTTTTGATGAAGTAAGTATTATCCAGCTGTAGGTTTTGTAATGACAATAAAATGATCGGTCTGCCCGGCGCGGCGGCTTTTCTGGCATCCAGAATATCCCGGGCTTTGGGGTGATCCGCGTCGATCATATCAATACTGGCTTCGGCATCCTCGACCACGACGGCAGCCCCCCGACAAGGCCCCTTCAGATACATTTCCATGGTTTTATAAGTGCGGGTATCCATGCCGTGCAGAGCGATTCGAAATGGCGTTTTGTTCGACTTGCTCATGATGCCTGTCCTTCAAAATAATGTGCCAATTCCAGCCATTCACCCTCCAGCACCACGCCGGAGTCGCTAAATCGCTGCCGATTGAGCTGAAAGCGCTCCCGGTTTTTTGTAGACTTATACAGCTCTAACAAAGCCAGTTGCAAATCCTGACGATCATGTTGCAGGTTGATACCCGTTTCCAGCACATCCATGGCCTGTTCGAGCTGACTGTATTCGATAAAGTCGTTGGCTAAGGCCAAATAATCGTGTTGCGCTTCGGTTTGCCGTCTGGACCTGACCAGTTCGCGGCTAGCCAACAGACCTTTACTGAACAAAGAATATCGATTAGCTGGCGGCGTTTGCCCGTCAGTTTTAAGCAAATCCTGACATTGCTGGACAAGCAGCCGCGACTGGCTAGCTTGTATCATACGGCGACTGATCGCAGTTCCCTTCCCATCCAGAATAATCATTAAATCCAACAAGGCCGCGTAGAGTTGCTCGGACAGGCGCTGGTCGTAACAAAAATAAATTCGGCGTAGATGCGCCAGCAGATCTTTCGGGTTTCTACTAATTTTAAAAACTAATGCGGTCAATGCGTAATCAGCATCGGCGCTGGGGCAGCTAAACAAACTAAGCTCCCGGTCGCGCCAAAAATCGGTTTCTTGCGGGATTGCATCCAGCGATGGTCCAGCAAGCAGTCGGGAAAAATATTGGGGCATGCCACCCTCCAAATCAAACGATGCTCGAAGGGTAGCAGTTAAAAAGCCAATTTCCAGGATTTAGTGGGGTATTTGTTGTCTTGCTTCACATATTGCCTGACGAACGGCAACTGGTGCCGTGCCGCCGATATGATTGCGGGCAGCTACCGACCCTTCCAATTTTAGAATATCGAAAACATACGCCGTAATGGTGCCGGAAAAGCCCTGCAACTCTGAGAGAGTTAGTTCCGATAGATCCCGCTCTGTTTGCAGTCCTAAGCGCACAGCTTGACCCACGACTTCGTGGGCATCGCGAAAAGGCATACCTTTGCGAACCAAATAATCAGCCAAGTCGGTAGCCGTCGCGAATCCTCTTTTTGCGGCGTTGTACATGTTTTCGCGTTTGGCTTGAATGCGCGGCATCATGTCGGCAAAGGCTCGCAGACAGTTGATTAAGGTGTCGGCGGTATCGAACAAGGGCTCTTTGTCTTCCTGATTATCTTTGTTATAAGCCAAGGGCTGGCTTTTCATCAGCATCAACAAGGACACCAAGTGTCCCGTAACCCGGCCGGATTTGCCGCGCACCAGTTCCGGTACGTCGGGATTTTTCTTTTGCGGCATGATTGATGAGCCGGTGCAAAATGCATCCGGAATATCGATAAAATTGAATTGCGCACTGGTCCACAACACCAGTTCTTCCGAGAACCTGGACAAATGCATCATGATTAAACTAGCGGCCGCGGCAAACTCAATCGCAAAATCGCGATCACTGACCGAATCCAAAGAGTTATTCGACGGCCGGGAAAATCCCAACAATTCGGCGGTCATGAAGCGATCAATGGGATAGCTGGTGCCAGCCAATGCTGCGGCACCCAAGGGCATCACATTCAGGCGTTTACAGCAATCTTGCAGACGTTCTTTATCACGGCACAGCATTTCGAACCACGCCATTAAATGATGGCCGAATGTCACGGGTTGCGCGACTTGCAAATGGGTAAAACCCGGCATGATGGTATCGGCCTCGCGTTCCGCGACCTCCAATAAAGCGATTTGCAGGCGTTGCAACTGCGTCAATATGGTCTCGATTTCGCTACGTAAATATAGTCTTATATCGGTTGCTACCTGGTCATTACGCGAACGGCCGGTATGCAGTTTTTTGCCGGCAATCCCGATCAAATCGGTCAAGCGCGCTTCGATGTTCATATGCACATCTTCCTGCTTGATTGACCAGACGAACTCACCGCGTTCGATCTCACCGCCGATTTGCATCAATCCGCTGCGAATGTCGGCGAGCTCCTGCTCAGTCAGAATACCTATTTTGCACAGCATGGCCGCGTGCGCCAGCGAGCCTTGAATATCTTGCCGGGCCATGCGCCGGTCAAAATTGACTGAAGCGGTAAATTCTTCGACAAACGCATCGGTGGCTTCGGCAAAACGAGCGCTGGAAAGTTTTTCGGTGTTAACGGTGGTCATAAGCAATCAAACGGTAAATGCAAAAGAAGCGGGAATTATACCGATGCTGCGGCTATCCACCTTGGGAATTGCACACTCACTCGCAAACCGCCCAGTTGCGCGGAACGCATAATCTCCAGCGTACCGCCATAAAATAAGGCGATGTCACGTACAATCGCCAAGCCTAGCCCATGTCCCTGCACTGCTTCGTCCAGCCTTAAACCGCGCTTACTGAGTTGCCGCATGTCCTGCGCCGAACAACCCGGACCGTCGTCTTCGACACTGATAGTAATGCCGGCACCATGTTCAACCGAGACTAGAACCTGCTTGTCAGCCCATTTGCAGGCGTTATCCAACAAATTACCGGTCAGCTCCAGCATGTCTTCCCGATCAAAATTGATTAACTGATCGGGAGCATTGACTTGGATCGCTAAGTTTTTCTCGGCATAGACATTTTGCAACAGCATGACTAAAGCAGTGAGTTCTTGCTGTGGATTAAACACGCTGGCGGTTTGCATATTACCGGAGATACGGGCGCGTTTTAATTCTCGCTCGATGCGCTCATGGATCGCTTGAGTTTGCTGTTGCAGCAGATCGCGCAGCTCGGCATGACCATCGAGTTGCGAATTTTCAGTCAGTCGAAACAGCATCGCCAACGGCGTTTTCAGCGCATGCGCCAAATTGCCAATCGCGGTGCGAGACTGGTGCAAGCGCCTTTCAACCAACACCAACAAGCGATTGACTTCCGCAACCAAGGGTTTGATTTCCGCCGGCACTCTGGCTTGGATCTGTGACTGACGGCCGTAGGCAATCTCGGCCAGTTCGTCGCGCGCCGCCTGCAACGGTTTCAGCGATCTGCGTACATCGTTACTTTGCAGGGCGATTGCGATCAAAAGCACCATGGCCGTCAGTACCAGATAGGCAAGCCGGATGTGGTCTATGTCATGGCCAATATCGCTTAAATCCTCGGCGATGCTAATGGTGATCGCATGACCAAATCGCTCGAAACCTCGACTCAAAACCAGTAAAGGTTGGTGATGCGGTCCATCAGGAAAATGGAATTGCCTGGCGGTATTGGCCGGCTCGGTAGTAAAAGGCAAAACGTCGTCTTGCAGCGAACTTGAATAATAGGTTTTTCCGTCAAGCTGGATCACAAAGTAGTGACCCGAATAGGCTTGGCCGTAAACCGTGCCGGCATGCGAGCTATCGAAAATCAGTTGTCCTTCCGCGTTAAGCGTCAAGGTATCCAGCAACGAATCGCCATCGTGCTGTAAGCGGGTCAGCATTTGTTTTTCCGCCACAGAGCGAATCACCCAATCTGCTGCCAACCAGTGTCCGGCAAACACCATACTCAGGATAATGATCAGGCCGCGGTTAAGACGCTGGCGCAATGAGATCACAGCTTGTCACCGAAGATGTAGCCTTGCCCACGCCGGGTAGCGATCAAATCCTTACCCAATTTACGCCGTAACCGATTGATATACACTTCGATAACGTTGCTGGCCGGGTCACCGTCACATTCGTAGACGTGCTCAAGTAAATGGGTTTTGGTAAGCAACTTGCCGGGATGCAGCATGAAATAGCGCAGCAAACGAAATTCGATTGCCGTCAGCTCGACATGCTCAGCACCATCAACGCTGACGGTTTGCCTGTCTTCATCCAAGGCCACGCCGCAACCACACAGTTGCGGCTGCATCATCCCGTGCATGCGCTTTAACAGGGCCTGGATGCGTGCCTGTAACTCCTCGATATGAAACGGTTTGCCTAGATAGTCGTCGGCACCCACTTTGAAGCCGTCGACTTTTTCATGCCAGGCGTCCCTGGCCGTCAGCACAATGACCGGCACATGATTACCCGCTTGGCGCCATCGTCGCAGCACTTCCAGTCCGGGCATTTTCGGCAAGCCTAAATCCAGGATGACAATATCGTAGGATTCAGTCATGCCCAAAAATTCGCCATTCTCGCCATCCATGGCCAAATCGACCGCAAACCCGGCTCTTTCCAGATCGGCTTTTAAAGATCGGGACAGGCCTGGATCGTCTTCTACCAGCAATAGTCGCATAGTTGAGTCATAACAATGGTTGGTTTCAAAGATTTACTCGGAGTAAGGGTATTTTAACCCCGAACTTTTAAGATTGGATTTATCTCGGTTTCCTACACTAGCTACATCTGCAACTAAGCATGCCGAGGTAAACCACATGAATAACCAACACACCGTAGCGGTCTGGGACATTTTTATCCGTATTTTTCACTGGTCGCTGGTCGTTGCCTTTACTGTGGCCTATTTCACCAGCGAGGAAGAAAACGCTTGGCATATTTACGCCGGTTACACGGTTTTGGGTCTGATTATCTTCCGCATTCTGTGGGGAATCATCGGCAGCCGCCATGCCAGATTTAGCGACTTTGTCCGTTCTCCCGGAACTGTTCACCGCTATATTCGCGAACTGCGCGCTGGCTCCGCGAAACAGTATGTCGGCCACAATCCTTTGGGCGGCTGGATGGTCATGGCATTGCTCTCAACGCTGCTGGTTGTGACGGTCAGCGGCTTAAAAGTATATGCGATAGAAGAAGGCCGAGGTCCGCTGGCTGCCAATCCAACAACACTAACTTTGATTAGCGCTGCCCATGCGGAAGAAAACGACGAAGAGGATGGAAAAGCAGAAACGCAAAGCCAAGATGAAGAATTTTGGGAGGAAATTCATGAAGGGGCAACCAATTTTATGCTGGTCCTAATTGCCTTACACGTAGTGGGCGTCTTTGTTTCTGGTAGAGCGCACAACGAACACTTAATCAAAGCTATGCTAACCGGAAAGAAATCAATTAAATGACACTAAAAATGTGAGATTTCCCACAATTTTAATTTTGAATTCATTTTCCATTGTTATAAGTCCCGCGACTTTTAGTTGTCTAAATATGTCGAAATCGACTTTTGAGTTTAGGCAACTGACTACGTGCCTTGCGGTAAGACTTCTTAGCTTTTTGACTTAGTCAGGCTTTATCTCGGCCTATCAAAATCAGGAGGTCGTCGGTTCACCCCGCCAAGTTTCATTGTTAGTTAAAGTCAATTGACACACCACAAACCTACAGGGAACACTCAATGAAACAGATGACATTCTTACTGCCATTGCTGGCGCTCGGCTCTATTGCCGAGGCAAGCGACATCAGGGGCGGGCTGGGCAACTTTGACGCACTGAATCACACCGGCGGTCCGGTCTACGGCATAGAAATAGAACTCGACGATACAAACAGCAAAGATGTAGTCAGCACCTACCCAGGTAATCATTACGGTTACGGAAAAATACGGGAAGACCTCAGCGACCCGGCGCACCCCAAAACCTTCGTACGTTACGAAAAAGACGGTGCCTTCACCAATCCCTATCCAATCGGCAGTACCTTGTATTGCTACGATTTAAGCAAAAATGTCGGCTGCGAACATTTTGGGGTGCACTTTGCCTACTCCGCCACCACGCCTTATAGCGCGGTCAAATACAACTGGCTGGTCAAGGATGGCAGCGGCAAACTGTTTGTTGGCCCCGCGCTGCAGTTGAATACACCGGTATTCGACTACACCCCACCGACCACTGACTTCCCTGCTCAAGTCGTGGCAACCATGCCGGCTCCGGTTGTTCCGCAAAGCGTCGTAAAAGAATTTGGCGAACCCAGTTGGGTGAAGGTTATTAAAACTAAAACTCACAACGCTCGGGTTTTGGCCTTAGGCGCACTGATCAGTGATGATCATGACCACGACGGTCTAGCAGACTGGACCAATGGCGAGCCGGACGAAGTCGAATCTGAATGGTATTTGCTGCAATCCCACAATGGTGTCAGCAACGCCAAATCCGAATTGCGTGGCGGCAGCGACAGCATGGGCAACAACGCCGAAGAAGTCGTCACCCGCCGTTATGAGTTTTATGCCTATGGCGGTCCCGCCGCGTCCATTGATGGCGAAAAGGGTGAAGCCATGTGCGATGCGGTCGGAACGGATAATCTGCACGGCGACGGCGTAGTGGAAGTAACCGATGCCAACGGCGGCTCTCATGAATTCGATTGTTCGACTGCGGAAATCGTCGGCGCCTATCAAGGTTCGCAAATGACGGAATTCGTGGCTATCTCGCCCTTCGCAATGGTCGATGCGCTGCAAAACGGCAATGTCAACGAAGTGTTTCCGGAGCGGCCCACCGTTAGTGGCGGCAACACCCCTTACGTGGTCAACGTCAGCGCCGGCGCATTACCAAACGGCTTGACTCTTGCGCAAGACACAGGCCTGTTATCAGGCGTGCCTTCCAAGGTAGGCATTTTCAACTTTACCGTCTCAGCAAACGATGCCGATAACACCAGCGCATCTAAAGCTTTTACCGTGAAAGTAACAGGCCCCGGCGATACGGATCGCGATAACGACATCGACATGAACGATTTGAACGCCATCAAAGCCAAATACGGCAAAGTGGTAGCAGCCAACGACCCCGCTGATCTGAATGGCGATTTGCGAGTCAATATTATCGATTACAGAAAGGCAGCTTCGCTTTGTACTTTGCCGCAATGTGCCGTGGTCAACCCTGCGCCCTAGCCCATTTTTTGAATCAGTTTGCCGGAGCGATTGGCTCCGGTTTCCAGCCCTACGGAATATTTTATGAACAAACATTTACTTACCAAACTACTTGCGCTGGCATTCGTCGGGTTTTTCCAGACCACCGAAGCGGCCACCCTTAATCTTAAATTTTCTGACGACACGAATATCCGCTCATTCGCTAAAGGCTCTATTTTCGATGTGAATATTTATATTAATAACGTTGCTGATTTGGCGGGCTTCGATTTCGATCTGACCTACAACAGCACCAATCTATCGGCGCAATTGCTAAGCAGTGGCAGTATTTTTGGCACTGACACCGAAAGTCTGGCGAACAGCATTACCCCAGGCTCGGGCGCAACCTTGGGGAAAATTCATTTTGCCGAAATGCTGTCGGGCAGCGTCGCAACCGGTTTAAATATCTCTGAGCCCACCTTGCTGGGCACCGTCAAATTTCAAGCGCTCAATGTCAGCGCGGGGAATGCCTTAAGCATAATCCCCGACCCGATCTATACGCCGGCACAACTACTATTTCTCTCCGATGGTAGCGGGCCCGCCACAACCATCACAGGCGCTACTGTCCACGTCACTGCCGCACCAGCCGCTGTTCCGTTGCCTGCCTCTGTCTTCTTGTTTGTTCCGGCGCTGTTAGGCGTATTCGGCTTTGGGAAAAAACCAATTTAAAAGCCATAAAGCAGTTCGCCGGGTTATCGCACCGATTTTGTCCGTCGACGGACAAGGTGGTAGCAATGTCAAAAGCCATCCCTTGGGGATGGCTTTTTCGTTTTTAGGAGGCAAAGGGAAAATTAAATTGAACAACGTTTAGTTTATCGTTATAGTGCCTTCCGGCAAATCGCAATCTGTCTGCTAATATGCGCTTACGGGAGGAATATCATGTTAAAAATTGTTTTACGCTGGCTGTTGACGCTAGTCTATCGAGTCAAGGTCCACGGGCTGGAAAATTACGCTAAAGCCGGCAACCGCGTGTTGATCGTCGCCAACCACACTTCATTTCTCGATCCTTTGCTGCTGGGCGTGTTTTTGCCGGACGACATCACCTTTGCGATCAATACCCAAATCTCTGAACGCTGGTGGCTAAAGCCATTTTTGCGTTTATCCAAAGTGTTTCCGATGGATCCAACGCACCCCTTGTCTTTAAAGGCGTTGATTCATCATTTGCAAAGCGATACCAAAACCGTGATTTTTCCGGAAGGCCGGATCACCGTGACCGGCTCCTTGATGAAAATCTACGACGGCACCGGCATGGTTGCCGATAAATCGGGGGCAACCTTGTTGCCGATTCGCATCGACGGCGCTGAATACAGCCGCTTTTCCAAGCTGGGCAGCGTGCGTCAACACTGGTTTCCGCGCATCACCATTCATATTCAGCCGCCAGCCTTGATCGAGACTCACGGCGATGTGACCGGCAAAGCCCGCCGCAAGCATAGCGGCCACATCCTGGCTGACATCATGACGGAAATGATGTTTGCCACCAGCCATTATCAACAAACCATCTTTGCGGCCTTATTGGAAGCTCGGGCTTTACATGGCGGGCGTTACACCGTTGCTGAGGATCTGGAACGCAAGCCACTAAGCTACGACGCACTGATCACCCGCAGCATCATCGTAGGCAAACTAGTCAAAACCCTCACGCAAACCGGCGAGAATGTCGGCGTGTTGCTGCCCAATAGCTGTAAGACGCTGAACGTGGTACTGGGTTTACAGATTTATCAGCGGGTACCGGCGATGCTGAATTATTCAATCGGCGCCGCCGGCATGGCCGCCGCTTGCCGCACCGGACAAATCAAACTTGTGCTGACTTCGCGCAAATTCATTGAATTAGCGAAACTGGGAGACGAAGCCGCAACGCTGGCACAACACGTCAAATTAATTTATTTGGAAGACTTGGCGACATCACTAACAAGTGTCGACAAAATCATCGGCTTGCTACAGGCTAAAACCGCAAGATTTTGGTACAAAAGCCAGGACTACGATGCTGACGATGCGGCCGTCGTACTGTTTACTTCAGGTTCGGAAGGCTTACCGAAAGGCGTGGTGTTGTCGCATGCCAATATCCTGGCCAATCATAAACAAATCAGAGCGCGCATTGATTTCGGACCGGGGGATGTGGTGTTGAATTTTCTGCCGATGTTCCATTCCTTCGGCTTCACGGTCGGCACGATGATGCCGATATTGAACGGCATGACCAGCTTTTTTTACCCGTCGCCACTGCATTATGCGGTGATTCCGGAGATGGCATACGAGGTAGGCGCGACCATCATGTTCGGCACCAATACCTTTTTGGCGGCATATGCCAAAAAAAGCCCATCCTTACGATTTTTACTCATTGCGTTACGTGGTAGCCGGCGCCGAAAAATTGCAAGAAACCACCCGCACCACTTGGTTGGATAAATTCGGTATCCGTATCTTGGAAGGTTACGGCGCCACGGAAACCTCGCCGGTAACCTCGGTAAACACGCCGATGGACTACAAGGCTGGAAGCGTCGGCCGCTTCATGCCCGATATGTTGCATAAATTGGAACCGGTGCCTGGCATTGAGAACGCCGGTAAATTGCATGTTGCCGGCCCCAACATTATGAAAGGTTATCTACTGCCGGACAATCCCGGAGTTTTGGTACCGCCTTGCTCCGCTGCTTTCGGCGAAGGTTGGTACGATACCGGCGACATCGTGCATGTCGACGAGGAAGGCTTTATTCACATTCAAGGCCGCAGCAAGCGCTTTGCGAAAATTGGCGGCGAAATGGTCTCGCTGACTGCGGTGGAACAATTGGCTATCCACGCTTGGCCGGAAGCGCAGCATGTGGTGGTCAGTTTGCCCGATCCAAAAAAAGGCGAACAACTGGTATTGTTGACCACGCGCCGCGACGCCAACGCGAAACAGTTGGCCGAAGCCTCCACCGGCGTCGCCACCATCAATTTACCCAAAAAAAAGTGTTTGTGCTCGATAAACTGCCGGTATTGGCGACCGGAAAAACCGATTATCCTGGTGCGACAGCCTTAGCAGCCGAATTACTGATGTCGGACCAATAAAATATGTTCAACGCTGAAAAGAGACTCGCTGTTTTGATTGACGCTGAAAATACTCGTCTGGCTTCTCTTGAAGCAATTATTACTGAACTCTCAAAATACGGATATATCGTCGTAAAAAGGGCATATGGTGATTGGGCCTGTCCAGCGCTAAAAAATTGGAAAGAGCCTCTAAACGAGTTGGCAATTCAACCAATACAACAGTTTTCTTATACTCAAGGTAAAAACTCATCCGACGCTGCTTTAATTATCGACGCAATGGATTTGTTATATTCTAATAAATTCAATGCTTTTGCACTTATTTCAAGTGATAGTGACTTCACTCGACTAGCAACCCGTTTAAAGGAATCACAACTTCACGTTTATGGTGTTGGAGAAAGAAAAACCCCTATGGCGTTTCGAAATGCCTGCGATGACTTCATCTACATTGACGTTTTAACCACTTTGGACACTGATGATGAAGACAGAGATTTAGATAAAAACCAACAGGTGATAAAAACACAATGGACAAGGCAGCAACTGTGTATGGATACAAAGTTAATTAATATGCTTAGAAACGCAGCTAAGGAATGTTCAAACGAAAATGGATGGGCACTTTTAGGTCTAGCTGGAAGTTTAATAAAACGCCAATTTCCAGATTTTGATCCTAGAAATTATGGCTACATAAAACTTTCAAGTCTAATTGACGCCACTGCTCTGTTTGAAATAACGCATGAAAAAATGAAGGGTACTAACGCAACCAGGATGTCCTATCGCGACAAGAGGCTACAAAAAATCTGACCACTTTTCCGATAAGAGTATAAATTTTTCAAGCTAGGGACCATTTCGAATGAGCAAACACATCTATCCCCTTTTAATCGCGCAATTCCTCTCGGCATTTGCCGACAACGCCATATTGTTTACAGTCATCGCCATGGTGATGCAGGATGCGCACCCGGTTAGTTGGTACGTGCCGGCACTACAAAGCGTGTTTCTGGTGGCATTCGTAGTGTTGGCGCCCTGGGTGGGTGGGTTTGCCGACAGCCATGCTAAATCGCGGGTGTTGATTGTCGCCAATCTGATCAAGGCTTGCGGTGCCGGCTTATTGTTATTTAAAGTCGAACCACTGTTAGCTTATTGTGTAGTGGGAGTCGGCGCTGCGTTGTACAGCCCAGCCAAGTATGGGATTTTACCGGAACTGGCAGGACATGACGGCTTGGTGAAAGCCAATAGCTGGATAGAAGGATCGACTATTCTGGCGATATTGACCGGCATGGTGGTGGGCGCCAAGCTGGCCGATCATTCCACCACTTGGGCCTTGCTTGTAACAATATTATTGTTTTTGATTTCTGCTGCCACCACCTTATTCTTGCCGATAGGCTTACGTAAAGCGCCACCGTCCGGCTCGAAAATCAGGCTGTTCTACTTGGAAGTTAAAACATTTCTGGCAATGCCACGCTCACGCTTCGCGGTGCTGGGCGCATCCCTTTTTTGGGCAGCAGCAGCCAGTGTGCGGGTGATTATCATCGCCTGGGCGCCGTTGGTGTTAATGACGCATAACGCCAGCGATATTGCCAATCTCACGCTATTTTTGGCTATCGGTATCATCGCCGGTTCAGTCCTGGTCCCACGCTTGATTCCGCTGGAACATTTGCGCCGCGCCCGCATCCCGGCCTATCTGATGAGCATCTTCATCATCGCCCTGAGTTTCACGGAAGCAGTCTGGCCGGCGCGTTTTGTGTTGTTTTTAATGGGTATGGCAGGCGGCATGTTTATCGTCCCAATAAACGCTGCTTTACAGGAGATCGGCCAACAAAGCATAGGCAGCGGCGGTGCGGTAGCGATGCACAATTTTTTCCAGAATGTAGCAATGCTATTGTCGGTCGGCGGCTACACCCTGGCGGCGGCCGAACAAGTAACGCCGATTACAGCACTAATCGGCTTGGGCTTGCTACTACTGGCGGCTACTTTTCTGGTGGTTTGGCATTTACCTGAAGTGGAGCAAGCGCCTTCCAGCCTTGAATAAAGGTTTGCACCAACAAATCCACGCTTAACTTGGATGCTGCAATGTCGCTGACTTGCGGTTTGGCGGTTAGCGACAAAATACAGATGCCATGCACGCCGCTCCACAAAGTTCTGGCTGCCAGCCGGCTATGTTCCGCGGAGCTGCCGGGTGTAAGCTGGATAAACAACACCTCGACAATCGCAAACATCTGCTCCACCTTTTGTAGATACCAGTCAGGCTGAGGCTCCTCGCTCTGAATATCGAAGATCATTCGCCAGCGATTGAAATGCTGGGCGGCAAAATTTAGATAAGTTTCCGCCAAGATCAGAATATTTTCCTCGACACTGGCGGACGGTTCACAGTGAAGCAATTGTTTAGCCAACTCATCCAATGTGCGGCCTTTGACGTGGGTCAGCAAATCGTTCATATTGGCAAATACCATATAAATGCTGCCCACGGTATAGCCGATTTCCATCGCGATTTTGCGCACGGTCAGAGCGCTATAGCCGTCCTCTATAACGATGGTTTCTGCGGCGACCAGCACCATTTCCTTGATTTGTTCCTGACTATGTTCGCTTCTTCTTGCCATATGTTCTCTGCGACATGCACTAAAAACAGCTACCATACACGACCTTGCCTCAGGAATCGATAGTTTACATGCACAACGAACTTCTCGATGTCGTCGATAACGACGATACAGTGATTGCCCAACAACCCAGGTCGGTGATTCACGCCAACAGCCTGCGCCACCGGGCCGTGCATATTCTGGTTTTCAACGATGCTGGCCAGTTGTTTCTGCAAAAGCGCTCGATGAAAAAAAGATTTGAACAAAGGCTTATGGGATACCTCGGCGGCTGGTCACGTCGACGCCGGCGAAAGCTATGACCGTTGCGCGCCTCGTGAATTAAAGGAGGAATTGGGCATATTTGCCGAAAGCCTGGAGAGTTTATTTAAATTGGAACCTAGCACCGACTTAGGTATGGAATTTATCCAGGTCTATCGGTGTCGGCATAACGGACCATTTAGCTTAGCGGCAGATGAAATCGACGAAGGTTGTTGGGCAGATCCGGATAACCTGGATAAGCGCGTTGCCAAGAACGATCCAACCTTGACGCTGACGTTTAAAATTATCTGGCAACGGTTTAGGAATATTGCAAACTAAAATGCTTGTTAGATACTCATCATCAATGTCACTTAAACGATGAGATTAAAACGCAGATAAAAACGAAAGTGGCGGAGCGGACGGGGCTCGAACCCGCGACCCCCGGCGTGAAGGCCGGTATTCTAACCAAC